>ENA-ORSL01000873-ORSL01000873.1-human-gut-metagenome-genome-assembly--contig:-NODE-873-length-28161-cov-3.957696_pt1 | contig 28161 bp, 34 predicted proteins | sample MGYA00242190_ERZ509157 | MGnify/ENA primary metagenome ERZ509157 (study PRJEB26280, sample SAMEA2338664) | human gut metagenome | biome: human gut; feature: human-associated habitat; material: faeces...
GCTTTCGCAGGAGTATATTGACTCGCTCGGCGACAAGTCATATCTTTCACCCGACGGCTCGCTTGACGCTTCCACCTGCGCTTTCCCCGACAGCGTATGGTTCTTCACAAACCAGCATCATGAGATAGGCGGCAACGACGTTGCTCTTCGCCTTGCTTCGGAGCTTTTGCTCAGCGACAGCCTTAAGGACGTAAACTCCAACCCCGCAAGATGGCCGCAGTTTAACGGCACAAGAAACACAAAGTGGGTCAACAGAAGCTACCTGCCCGCCGCGGCAGAGGTTGATGCTTCGGCACTCACTCCCGAGCAGGCAGAGGAGTTTAACGCAGCCCTTGCCGAGACAAAGGCCATGATGGAGAGAACAATTATCGACGTTGAGGGCGACGCGGCAACAGTTGAGCGTATGCGTCAGGCACTTATTCTTGTCGGAAAATTCAACCCCGATAAAGAAAAGAGCCCGTGGTCCGATGTTGCATATTACCTTGCAAAGGGCGCAAACAATCTTGTATATCAGATAATCGGCGCAAAAGGATATTTTGATTGATTTTTAACTGATTAAAATGACAAAGCTATAAATCGCACAGATCATATCTCGCGGTTTATAGCTTTTGTTGTATCGGTGTGTACACCCGTTAAAAAGGAGTTGGTATTATGGGCAAAATAGTTGCCATTGGCGGCGGACGCTACGATAGCGGAGAAATAGTCGGCATAGTAAAAGAAATTCGCGATTTGTGCGATAAAGAAAAGCCGGGGATGCTCTTTTTGCCGACCGCCGGTTATGACGACATTGATGGCGACGAGTATATGGAGCAGGCATTCAGAGATAACGGCTGCGAAACGGACAGGCTTTTTTTGACCGATAAAATGCTCACTTACGCACAGACAGAAGAAAAAATCATGTCTGCCGATATAATTTATGCAGGCGGAGGAGATCTCGGCTTTTTAACAAAAACATGGCGCGAAACAGGCGCGGATAAGCTCCTAAAAAAAGCTTATGAAAAAGGCGCGGTGCTTTCGGGCTACAGCTCCGGCGCTATGTGCTGGTTTAACTCGGGCTACGACGACTGCGGCAAAGACCACGCGTTTATATTTTTAGACTGTCTTTCTCTTTTGCCGTTTTGCAACTGCCCGCATTTTGAGAGCGACAGCTGGCAAAGCTTTGCCGAGCGGATAAAAGAGCGCGGCGAGCACGGTATTGCCATAGAGGACGGTGCGGCGCTGATTTATGACGGCAGCGAGTTCAGATGCGTAAGCGGCAACGAGGACGGAGATGTGTATTTCTTTGACAAAAACGACTCTTACCGTCAAATAAAAATTACCGACAACCCCAATGTTTTAAAAAAATATATGTGATGTGCAATAATTTGTGTCTTCAAAACGTGTTATTTATGAAAGGAGGGGCAGGTCATGACTGTTTTTATCCGGGGAAAGGACGCTTTCTCATTCGCTTTCACACAATACACAGATACCGTTTACAGGGTGGCAGTGCACAATACGCGGTGCAAAAGTGACGCCGAGGACGTTACTCAGGAGGTTTTTGTAAAGCTCCTTGAGTCCTCAAAAAAATTCAAGGACGGCGAGCACCTAAAGGCGTGGCTTATAAGGGTGACAATAAATGAATGCCGCACGTTTATGAGAAAATATTCGCGCAAAACCGAGCAAAGCGCAGAAATTGCGGATTGCGCCGTATATGACGGCGACAGCGTTTTAGAGGCCGTTAAAGCCTTGCCGGAGAATTACCGCAACGCGATATATCTTCATTATTATGAGGGTTACACCGCCAAAGAGATAGGCAAGATTTTGGACTCAAAAGAGAACACCGTTCTCTCGTGGCTCAGCCGCGGACGCGCCGCCCTTCGTAAAGAGATGATCGGAGGTTTTGAAGATGAATAAAAACGATTATATCAATGAGCTTGATTCACTCGAAGCGGACGAAACGCTTAAAAATAAAATAGGCAAGCTGCAAAATGCGGCGCCCAAAAAAGAGAAGAAGCAAGCACTCAAAATTTTGCTTGCCGTAGCCTGCATATGCCTCGTCTTTTTTGCGGGGATAAATATTCTTACCTTCAGCGGAGCAAACAAAAGCGCGGGGTCTTATGCCGATTTGGCAACAGAAGAAAACGCATATTCTTACTCTGCAAAAGACAACGGCTCCTCGGGCACGGCAGGCAAGTACACGCAGGGCAGAAAGGTTGTAAAAACCGCCTCTCTTTCTCTGGAGACAGAAAATTACTCCTCGTTTATGACTGCTTTTGAGCAAAAGCTCGGTCAGTACGGCGCGTATATAACATATCTCAGCGCAGACACCGGCTCGGATAACTCAAAGAGCGCGCATATATCCGTCATGGTTCCCTCGGAGAAGCTGAATGATTTTTTGGACGAGATGGATTCAATAGCAACCGTCGGCTCCAAGAGTATCGGCACAAACGACATTACAAATGATTACACGGATGTTGAAAGCAAAATAAAGGCACTTGAAACCGAAGAAAAAGCACTCCTTTCGATTTTGGAAAAAGCGGATAAGCTTGACGACATAATAAAAATTCAAGACAGGCTCTCCGATGTGCGCAGCAGCCTCGACTCAAACAAAGCACAGATGAAAAATTACGACGAACAGATTGCCTGCTCCAAAACCGATATTTATGTTTGCGAGGTCGGCAGGGTGACAGCGAAATCAAACGGCTCTTTCTCGCAGGAGGTTAAGACAAAGTTTGTAAACAGCCTCTACAACCTCGGCAATGCGTTTAAAAATATAGCCGTGTTCGTTCTCGGTGCATCGCCCTATCTCGTTTTAATTGCCGTTGTTGCCGTTGTTGTGATTTTGATTGTCAAAGCAAAAAAGAAAAAGAGAAACAACAGATAAACGCGGCCGGCACGTTTGTTGCAGAGCAAATAATAAAAGACTATAATCCACATTCGATAAATTCGTTTATGGATTATAGTCTTTTTATATGTCTTAAAAATTAAGCAGCTAATTTTTTGGGCGCAAAAAGTTTTTTGTCGATAAGCTTCATGAGCAGGTCAAACAGCTCCGCCATTATGAGCGTGATTGCAAGGCAAACAAAGAAATAAATATATCTGTTAGATGATATTGCTTTGATATTTTCAAATATCATCATCGGTATTCTTTGAAGCAGGTAGACGCTGAAAACATGGTTGCCGAGCCATGATAAGATTTTGTTGCCGAAGCTCACTTTCATTGTGACAAGCACTATTAAAAGCGTAAAGGCAACAACCCATACCTCATAAAAAACAAAGTTACTGTTTTTAGTGCAGGTGAAAAAGAAAATTACTGCAACTGCCGCAAAAACAGCAAAGTAGCAAAAATTATTTTTCATAACAAACTTTTCTATCGGCTCTTTAAAATAAGAATAAATCATGCCGAGCGGCACACATATTGCGGTGCTGTACCAGTACTGCTCTTTAAACGGCTTTAAAACAATTATGAATACTACCGTCAATGCCGTTGTTGCCAAAACGGCAAGAATCGGCTTTTTATGAAGCAAAATAAACGCCAAATAAATCAAAATATAAAGAGCCAAAATAACAAACATAAACCAGTTGCTGTTGCCTATGGAATCCCAGCCTATAAGCGAGAGCAAAAGCTTTTTTGCGGTTAATTCTTTGCCTGTCGCAAGTCTTAACACAATAAAAGGTATAAGCGCAAGGTCAAGGTGAAGCAGTGTTTTTAAAAAGCGGTTTTTAGGGAAGGCTTTTATATAGTTAACACCTTTTCTCTTAAAGCTTTCATAAATTCCGTAGCCGGAATAAAACAAAAACATTGTTACAACAAGCTGACCCAAAAATTTACGAAGCATTTTATAAGGGTTATCAAATGCAGTGGTCATGTCATAATACTGAACAAAGTGGCTCATAAAAACCAAAAACACAAAAATGCCTTTTATTGCGCCGGTGCTGTCTTTAGATATATAGTCGCGGTGAAAGTCGTTTACCTTTGCAAACTTCATATTATACAGGCAGACCCATGAGAACAAAACAAGAATCAAAAACATTTATTTACTCCCCTTCATTCATCTTGCATAAGTGAATTATAAAGTGCCTCTTCGTGGTCTTTGACATCAATAAACAATCCGTTCATTTTGTCAACATATTTTTGCTCAGGCACGCAGTTGTTGTGAATAAGCGCGGCGATGTCTTCTATCGCTTTATCCGCTGTGAGGGCAAGCTCGCCGTAAGCATTGTCAAACGGAACGTCAAGACTTCTGTAATGGTTGAGCCCTGCTTTGAAAAGGTGCATATCAGGCATAAAATAGAGCACCGGACGCTTGAGGTAGATAAAATCAAAAACAAAAGACGAAAAATCCGTAATAAAAATGCTGTAAGAAAATTCATCAACCGTTTTATCCGCAATTCTGACGGTTGTGCCGTTCACCTTAAACAAATCGTCATACATTCTGAAGTTCGGGTGCGGCTTAAAGTCAAGAACATAGCCGGTTTCTTCAAGCAGTTTTTTAAGCTTCGGGCTTGAGAGAAAAGCCTGAATGTTTTTATAAAAATCAGAATTTAAAAATGCTTTTTCGTTAGGCAGCCACGAGCCGGCGTCGGGTTTTACAAGAAATTTGCGCCAGCTCGGAGCGAAAAGAATTTTCTTCTCCGCTTCTTTGGTCTTGTCTATATGGTCATATCGCGGCATACCGCTTTCAATCAAAAATCTGTCGTCAAAGCAATAATTTTCTTTAAGATTTTCTCTCTCAAAGTTGGTTGAGATAACCTCTTTGTCAAGTATCATTCTGTCAAGCGAATACATCGTGGGCAGCGTAGCGTGTAAAACGCCGTGCTGAAGATATATAACATCAAAATTCATAAGGTCTGCAAAATATTTCATTGCTCCGTAGGGGTAAGAGAGTATATCGCGCAGCCCGTAGAATGACGTTATTATTTTATCTGCCGAGAGCGCATAGAGGCGGTGGTTAAACGAGCCGTATGGCAAAAGGTTTGCTTTTACGGAATCATCAAACCATCCGTCAATATCTGCTTCGGGGTTATAGACATAGTAGCGCAAAACGCCGTCGTCTTTTTTTATATCGTGCAAAAACTGATAGTAGGCATTGTCTTTGACCGTTTTTGAAGAATCGCAATAGAGCCAGATTTTTTTGCCTTTTCTGAAGTGCGGGGACATTATGCGCGTCAAAGTGTTTCTGTAACCGATTTTCGGCGCAAATCTTATGCCGCGGATCGTATGATACACACTCGAAAATGCAGAAGCTTTTTTTATTTTTATGGTATTTTTTTTGCAGGCAACGTGTACGCCGTCGCACACATAGCTTAGTCTTTTAAGGGCTCTGCTGAACGGACTTGTCGGCGGGAATGTGAAACGAATATCGTATTCTTTGCCGAGCAAAAACGTTGAGAATTTTATTTTTGAAATGTCGTCAATTTTTCTTTTGATAACAAACATTTTAAAGTTGTTTGTTTCGGTTTTGGAAGCGAAGAGACTCAAAGAGGATTTTTTGAGCGGCAATTCTTCACAAGTGCTGCCGCCCTCGCCGATAAATTCGGCTTTGAGCTTAATATCGTCTGTGAAGTTGCAGGCAAGGCATTTTATAACGCCTATCATTGTCAAAAGACCGTCTTTGATATGAAATCTTGTAACATAAACTTCAATGTTTTCAAAATCAAACAGGCTCTCACCGTTTAAGGTCAGGCTGTAGCCGCCATCTTCGGCAACAATTTTAACTTTGTTACCGTATTTTATTTGAAAGATATAAACCTTGTGCGCTTTTGCCATGCCGGGGAAGCCTATAATAACGTCGTCGTCTATTTTTTTGAGCAGAGCAAAAATTCTGTTCCTTGCCTTTTCAAACTCCTCGCCGTCGTACTGATAGGGCCAGAGAAGGTCGGCGCGCAGTTTCCAGTTAAAATCGTGCAAAAAGAATACCTGAACATATTTGGGTATGCTGTCGCCCGCGAGAAATTTTTCCCACAGAGCCATAGTCTTTTCAAAAATATAGTACGGGTGTATTCTTTGGTTGGTTGCCGAGCCGGCATTTTTCAGGTAATAGTATGTTGCGGGTTTGCAAAAACCGATTTTGCCTTTTGCGGCGAGGTTTGTCAAAATAAATTTTTGGTCTTCATGAATTATCATGCTTTCGTCAAATTTGAAGTTGTTTTCAAATCTGTTTTTTACGCAAATATTCATGTGGGTTTGAGCAAAATACATATACTCGGGGTCGTTGAGGTCATATACTCCGCTCTCTTTTATATATCTGTATCTGAAGTGCTTGCTTTGAGAAATTTTTTCGTTTTTGTCAATTTTTTGGTTGTAGGTTACAAGGTCAACCTCGTCAAAGTGCTTGTCAAAAAAGTGCGCAATATCTTTAACGGAGTTGTGCGAGAGATAATCATCGGAGTCGATAAACATAATGTATTTGCCCTGAGCTTTATCGATACCGAAATTTCTTGCCGTGGAAACGCCGCCGTTTTTGTTGTGAAACACTTTGAATATATCGTATTCTTTTGCATATCTGTCGCAAATTTCGGGGCTGCCGTCTGATGAGCCGTCATCTATTAGCAGAACCTCCATTTTGCTTTTATCCATAGTTTGATGAACCATGGAGTCAAGGCACTTTTCAAGGTATTCCTCAACGTTATATACAGGTATAATAATTGATACGGTGTATTTAACTTCCATATAACGACCCTTTCATAAAACAAGCCTTAATTCAAGGCATAAAAATAATATTTGTCCATCTATAATAATACAAATGCCATTCTATCATAATACAGACTTTTTTTCAACCTGAAATTGACAATATCATATGCAGTGTGCTATATTTTATTGTATAAATTATTCACAAGCTGCGGAAGAGGGGTTAACATGCCGACAACAAAAAGAATAGCAAAATGGGATAACCTTAAATTGTTTTTGATTTTTACCGTTGTTGAAGGTCATATTGCAGATACATTTTATGAATATTGCAATGATATGAAAAGTGTTTTTTTATTTATCTATCTTTTTCATATGCCGGCATTTATATTTTTATCGGGTTTGTTCTCTAAAAAAACGGTAGACGGCAACAACTACAAAAAAGTTTTGCCCTATGTAACACTGTATTTTGCCACGCTGTTTTTGCGCTTTGTATCATCGGCAGTTTGTTACGGAACCGATTCGCTGCCGCTGTTTGATTCCAGCGGAGTGCCGTGGTTTGTTTTTTCTTTATTTTTGATGAATATAATTACCATGTACACAAAAAAGTTTAAGCCGCAGTGGGTGCTTGCCGCTTCAATTATTCTGAGTATTTTTGCCGGCTATAATTATCAAAACATTGACGCATTTTCTATTATGCGCACAATAAATTATTATCCGTTTTTCTATCTCGGTTATATATTGGATCGCGGAAAGCTCAATGAATTTTTGAGCAGAAAAAAGATAAAGATTATTTCCGCGGTCTTTATTGCCGCAGTGTTTGCGGTGTGCTTTTTAATACCCAAAGATATTATGTTTTTACGCACGTTTGTAACAGGACGCGGAATATACAGCACGCTCGGCGATATTGCCGTTTGGGGCGGACTTATCAAAATTCCGGTTACGGCGGTGACGCTGGCACTCATAATGGCACTTATAAGTCTTACTCCGTCAAAAGAGTTTAAGCTTTCTGTGCTCGGCTCGCGCACACTCGGCGTATATGTTGTGCACTACTGCTTTATAGATATTCTTTTTGCAATTAAGCCCGTTACACCGGCAATGGTGGATATGCCGGCGGTTTTAAGGCAGATTATTGTGCTTGCATTGAGCGCGGTTATAACGCTCATCTGCTCCAACAAATATTTTGACGCGGCGTTAAAAAAGATTATGGATCACGGCGCAAAGCTTAAAGAAAAATAATAATCGGAGGTTATGTTATGCTTCTTACCGAACAGACGGAACAGCTCGGGTATTTTTACGGTGACAAAAAAGCGATTGAGATGATTGCCGACGCAGGCTTTGATTCAATAGATTATTCCATGTTTTGCATGTCAGACGATTCGCACATACTCAACACGGACGAATATAAAAAATACGCCCTCTCTCTTAAAGAGGCTGCCGACAGAAGGGGAATACCTTTTACCCAGGCGCACGCTCCGTTCAGCTTCCCGCTGGATAAGGGCGAGGACGAGTTCCTTAAAGTCGCAAATAAAAAAGTTTTGCGTGCAATGGAGGTTGCATCAATACTCGGCGCAGAAATAATTGTCGTTCACCCCATTCATTTCAGACCATATTACCGAAACAAAGAGTTTTTGAAAGAATTTAACATCAATTATTATAAAAGTCTTATTCCTTACTGCGAGGAGTTCGGCATAAAGGTTGCGTGCGAGAATATGTGGCAGTATAACCACAAAAGGCACTGCATAACCGACAGCGTCTGCTCACAGCCGGAGGAGTTTTGTGAGTATCTGGACGAAATCGGCAGCGAATTTATCGTCGGCTGTCTTGATTTGGGTCATTGCAGCCTTACGAACATTGAGGCTCAGGACGCGCTGAGAAAAATGGGTGCAAAAAGAGTTCGTGCGCTTCATGTTCACGATAATGATTATTTGGACGATTGCCATGCGTTGCCCGGTTACGGCGAAATGAACTGGGACGAAATAACAAAAGCCCTTGCAGATATAAGTTATGCCGGCAATTTCACCTTTGAAGCGGATAATTTTATAAAAGACGCGGGCAAGGATTTGGAAATTTCGGAATACGCGCTCAAAATTATGCAGAAAAAGGGCAGAATACTGATTTCACAAATAGAATCTTACAAATAATAAAAAACAGGTCTGCCGTTTTGCTAAAAATGCAGACCTGTTAAATTATTTTATAACTTTTATTCTGTCATCAAACCTCGGCTTCATCTCGGGCTTTTCATCGGGAATACCTATTGCAATCGCAATTTGAAATTTATAATTTTCGGGTATGTCAAACAGCTTTTTCCATTTGTTTGCTCTCTCGTCCTCAAAAAGTGCGCCTATACTGCCGATTATGCAGGTGCCGAGCGAGAGCGATTGGGCGGCAATTACAATGTTTTCGCACATTATTCCCGCATTGATTCCCTCGTCGTGCTGAGCAAAAATAAGCGCGAGGGTCGGCGCGGTTTGATACACGGGGTTTACATCCCACCTTGTGTATGCAGGGGTGTCGTACCCGACAACTTCTTTAAAATCTTTGTTTATGCCCTCAAGGTAATCGTGATTTTGTATAAATCTGACGTGGCAGGGCTGCATATTTCTTGCACTTGGGGCTTTGACGGCAGCTTTGATAATCGTATCGAGCGCCTCGTCGCTTATCTGCTCTTTTTTATAACTGCGAATTGTCTGACGTGAGAGAATGTTGTTTATTGTTTCGTTCATGCTTAACACTCCTTTGGCAATAATATAGCAAATTGAGCTAAAAATGTCAATTTTCACCCCCCGTTAAAAATATAATATAAATTAAGCAAAAAACAAAAATATAATTGAAATTTTTTTAAGAACGTGTTAGAATGGAGAAAACTAATATGAAAGACTCGGATTTGGTGCTTTTGGCACACGGAGCAATGAATAAAGCGTATGCGCCGTATTCCCGCTTTAAGGTCGGTGCGGCTCTTCTTTGCAAAGACGGCACGGTTTACACCGGCTGCAATATAGAGAATGCCGCATACACCCCTACCGTATGTGCCGAAAGGGTGGCTTTCTTTAAAGCGTTGGAGGACGGCAAGCGTGAATTTAATTCTATTGCCGTGGTCGGCGGAATGTGCGGCAAAATCACATCCGTGTGCACCCCGTGCGGAGTGTGCCGTCAGGTTATGAGCGAATTTTGCACAGGCGATTTTAAGATTTTGTGCGCGGGTGAAGAAGAAGTTAAAACATTCACGCTTTCCGAACTTTTGCCGGAGCGCTTCGGATCGGAGGTATTGAAGTGAAAATTCAGTTTTTGGGCACGGGCACACCGAGAAACGAACTCAGAAAAAGCTATGACGGCCGCGACGACAGACGTTGCAGCAGCATAATGATAGATGATTTGATGATAGTTGACCCCGGCCCCGATATCTATAAATTTGAAAAAGAGTTCGGTTATTCAGGTCTTTATGACGAGGTTGAGACCGTTCTTTGCACAAATAAGAGCAAGAGCAACTATTCTAAAAAAGCGATGCTGAAGCTCAGCGCAAAAGAGCTTAAAGTCAGGAATTTTAAAACCGCCGAGAGCAGATTTTTTACCGTGACAGCTTACCCGGCAAATTATACGGGTGCTAAAAATTCAAAGTGTTACGTCATAAAATCAAAGACCGACGGCAGAAAGATTTTTTACTCGGGCGAGGGCGCATGGCTTTTGGGTCCTGTTGCCGAGGAGCTTCAGAAAGACAGATATGACCTTATGATATTTGAGGCGACGGTAGGCGAGGGCAGCGGAGATGGGCGCATATTTGAGCACAACAACCTTGCTATGGTTAAAGAGCTGGCAAAGGTGTTTGCCCAAAGAACAGACAGGTTTATGATAACTCATATGGATTGCGACTCTCACGCCGACCACGAAACGCTTTGTAAAGAAATGGCTCCGTTTGGAATAGACGTTGCATTTGACAACTTGACAATAACAATATAATATAATTAAAAGGCTTTGATTTTCGGCAAAATAAAAGCCGCCGATATTGACGGCGGCTCATTTGCCAAGAAAGAAGCGTTTGGCTATTTTTTAATAAATTTTTTATTTTTTATGTATCCGAGTGTTACCATTACACCGGATAAGATTATTGCCGCCGAGAGCGCATACGCAATCTTGCAGTATGACAAGGCCGCGGATACGGCAACGGCGATAATATAAACCAACCACAGCGCAATGCTCTTTTTGCGGTATTCGCGTTTCTCTTTTTGCGAGAGCGGTTTTTCCCTGCAATCAACAGGTGCAAAAACAAGAAGCGCTATGCTTGCCGCTGCTGCCGATACAGCAAACGGTATTCGCAAATCAAACCTTTCGCAAAGAGACATGCAATAAACGCAAATGAGTATTGCCGCTGAAGAAAATGCGATGCACCTTGCTTCGGTTGAAGCATGGTAGCCGCCCGCATAGCTTCTGAGAAAGCTGAAGGCCAAATAAAAAATGACGCCTTGCGTTATAACGCCGAAAACGGCGGAGCAAATGATACAGATAATTGCATATAATATGTGAGACAATATAATGAATAATCCGTATTGCATCAAGGCCGTGTCGTCCGGATCGAGGCTGTTTTTCTCAGCCAAAACAGACGCAGCTTTTTCGGAAAGCTTTAAAATCATTTCTTATATTTCTTTACCATTGTCGGCATAGCGGGCTGAAATGCCCATGCAGATGTGGTTGAGTTTGCATCTCTTTTAATGGTTTTTTCAGCTACGTTGATGATTGCTTTTGAAATTTTTTCGGTTATTTTTGTTGACATAATTTTTACCCCCTGAAATTACTTCATCTTGGCAGTCACTATCATACAGTAATCTGTGCCGCATTTTCAATATTTTGTGAAAAACGCACAGCGTCAGAAGAAAAATGCACAACAATTACCAGAATTTGACAGTGCAGCTAATTCACGTTTTGAAACGTAAATTTATTTCCGCACAAATTAGATTTACGTTTTAGATAAAAATATCCCCCAAAATGCCGGAAACGGTAAAAACAAGAAAAAAGGTGATTAAGAATGAACGAAAACATCAAAAAGAACATTATAGGTCTTCGTATTATGCAGCGCCGCAAACAGCTGCGTATCAAGCAGTCCGTACTCGCTGAGCTTATCGGCGTATCGGACAACCAGATCTCAAACATTGAGAACGGCAAGAGCTTCCCCCGCCTTAACAGCTTCCTTAAAATCTGTCAGGCATTGCAGTGCGACCCCAACTACCTTCTTGCAGGTACCATTCAGGAAGAAATTCAGCAAAATGTTGTTGACCTTATAGCCTCTTGCTCCGAAGAAGAGCAGAAAGCTATCTGGCAGCTTGTTGACTGCTACATCCATCGCAATGACGACACAAGATTCTGATTTGCGAAAATTCAAACGTCCCGTGTTTTTCGCAGCGCATCTTTTTGAAAGGAAAGGTTTTTGTGAAAGTAGTTATATGTGATGACGAAAGCTGTTTTGTCGATAGGATAAAAAGTGAAGTCAGCGCATTTATGAAAAGCAAAAATATTGAGGCTCGGTTTCGTGTCTATACCGGCGATATTTCTCTTGATAAAATAGAGCCGGAGCATTTTGACTTAGCGTTTCTCGATATAGAGATGGGCGACGTCTGCGGAACCGATATTGCCGCAAAACTCAAAAAGATAAATCCGCACATAGTTATTTTTATAATAACGTCACACGAAGAATATCTGGACGAGGCTATGGACCTTGACGTATTCAGATTTATCAAAAAGCCGCTTGACGCGGACAGGCTCATTGCGGGTCTGGAGCGCTGCACCAAAATGATTGAAAGCGGTAATGTGGATATTTATTTAAAAAACGACAAAGAAGCAAAAAGAATTGCTATAAAAGACATTGCTTATGTTGAAATAAGCGGCAACTTTACAAAAGTCGTTACGCAAAACGCCGAGTTTTTGACAGACGCCAAGATGAAGTTTTGGCGTGAGAGGCTGAGTATGCCCATGTTTTATAATGTGCATACAAGCTACATAATAAATATGAACTGCATTACCGACTATTCGAGAAATTCCGTTACGCTCAACGATAAATACAAAATCCCTATAGCCTATCGCAAACAAAGCGCATTTAAAACTTATTTTATAAACTATTACGGCGGAAGGTAAAATGTATACACTCACGACCTGCGTTTCATATGCAGTTGAGTTTTCCGCAACGCTTTTGCTTTTGTTTGAGATTTTTGTCAGCAAAAGAAAAATCGTCACTACCGTCATGGTTTCGCTTGCGCTTCATGCAGTTCATCTTTTGATTTTTCTGAAAGCAGACAATCTTTACCTTAACATCATACTCTATTTTATTATGAACCTGGCAATCATTTTGTTGTGCTTTGAGAGTTCATGGCAAATGAGTGTGGTTATTTCGGCTGTTATGACCGGTCTTATGGTCGGTTCCGAATTTATGGCAATGATATTGCTCTCGGCGATATTCAAGAGCGATATAAACGCTTATCTCATAGATAACCACATATATTTCTTGATGGTTGCCATAAGCAAAACGCTTTTAATAATAATGTGCCGCGCAGTTACGCTTATAAGCAGTGTAGGCAAAGAAAATTCCGGCAGGCTGAAAGCACCGTTTTATCTTTTTGCATACCCTGTGTGCACACTTGCGGTCTTTGTTATATTTTGGCGCATTGCCACCGAAAATAATTTGGATAAAGATACGTCTTATGCGATGACGGGTACGGCAGTTGCTCTCTTGGCTTCGATAATCATAACTTATATATTTTATGACCGTTCGGCAAAGAAAGAGCTTGAGCTGCGCCGTCTTCAGCTGTTGCTTGAAAAAGAAAATACCGATAAGGAGTATTACGATATACTCGACAGGCAAAACAGAGCAATGCGTGCGTTTGCTCATGATGAGAAAAATCATCTTATTGCAATTAAGAGCCTCGCAGATAATCCCGAGGTTGATGAATACATAGACAAAGTGTATGACGATCTTAAAAAATACTCTGCCGGCGGCAATACCGGCAACAAAATGCTTGATCTTATCATAAACAAATATACTCTTCTTTGCGAGGGTGCGGGCGTGCTGTTTTCTGCAAGTGCCAACACTTCAAACCTTAATTTTATTGACAACACCGACCTCACGAGTATGCTCAGCAATGTGCTGGACAATGCGGTTGAGGCGGCAAGAAATTCGGGAGAGCGCAAAATAGAGCTCACGGTGAATAAGGTCAAAGGCACTCATATGCTCACATGTGTGAACTCATGCGACGATAAGCCGCTAAGCAAAGGCAGCGAGCTTATAACGACCAAAAAAGATAAAAAATTCCACGGTCTCGGCGTAAAGAATATTAAACGTATTGCCGCAAAATACAGCGGTGAATACAAATGGAGCTATGACGAGAACAAACGCGAATTCACAACTGTAATAATATTTATTAAAAACTGAAAACGGCTGACGTGCTTTTTGCTGCGTCAGCCGTTTTGATTATATTTTGTTTTTCTTTTTGTCGCGAAGTGATTTAAAAAATTCCGTCAAAAGAGCGGCACATTCACTTTCCATAAATCCGCCCTCACATTCCGGCTTGTGATTATACGGCAAATCAAAAAGATTTATTATGCTTTTGCAAGAGCCTGCCTTTGAGTCGTATGCGCCGAAAGTGACTTTTTTAAGCCTGCTGTTTATTATTGCGCCGGCGCACATCGGGCAAGGCTCCAGTGTAACATACATCTCACACTGCCACAGCCGCCAGCCGCCGAGGTTTTTGCAGGCGTCGTTTATTGCTTCCGTCTCTGCGTGAGACAGGGCGTTCTTTGATTTTTCGCGGCGGTTTCTTCCTCTGCCGACTATTTCGCCGTCTTTTACAACAACCGCGCCTACGGGCACCTCTCCCTCATCTGCCGCTTCTTTGGCAAGCAGCAGAGCCTGAGTCATAAAAAATTCTTTATCCATAGAAGCCACCGCCGAACGCCGAGCTGCCTACGGTTATGCGCGAGGCAAAGGAGGCTATCATCGCTATGAAGCATATCACCGTCAGTATCGCGAGCGAGCACTGATAAACACCCTTGCTTTGCAGTTCTTTTGAAGAGAGCACGCACACGAGCGCGCATATTGCAATTGCAAGCAAGCTTATCAGCGCGGCATAGCAGAAGAAGTAGCCTCCGTAAGATTTTATTGTGACGCTCTTCATTGTGAACATTGTTAAAAGGAACACAGAGATAATAACGGTGGGCGTGGCAAAATAAAGCGAAAGACGCATTTTTTTGCTCAAAGAGCTCACGGGTACATTACCCAAAGCTTTGCGGTTCGCTATGTTATATCTTACAAAGCTTATTGCGAGAACGATAAACGTTACTATATAAGTCAGCGGTCTTGCAACGTCATAGGCTGAGTAAACAAAAGATATAAACAGAAATACGGCAGAGGCGGCGAGCAAAAGATTTCTGTCGCTATTCGGCACAAAGGTGAGCCCAAGCCCCGTGTGCTCTGTTTTGATATATTCTATCATCGCAAAAATGCCGCCGACAAAAATCGCAAGCATTGCGGCATAATAAAAAATACCGCCGAAGGAAGTCTTTTCGTTTATAACCGTTGTGATAACCGCAAACAGGTTGTTTGCAAAATGAATTGCGATACTTGTCCAAAGGCTGCCCGTTGATATTGCAAAATAGCCGAGTGCCATGCCTGCGACAAAGGCAAACGGAATTTGCACCATATTGCCGTGCATGAGGGCAAAAATCAGCGACGACATCAAAAGGGCAAAGCGGTCGCCGTATCTTCTCAGCGGCTGCATTATAACGCCTCTTACCGCAAACTCTTCAACAAGTGCCGGCACAACCGCACATTCAAGCACAAAAAGCATAGTTTCCGAAATTGTTGACGGCGATTCGGTGTCGTATTTTGTAAATTCAATGCCGAAAGATGTCACAAAGCCGGAGAAGCCGGCTGTTACAAAGTCGCCTGCACAGCAAACCATAAGCCCTGCCGCCACTGCAAGCCAAAAGGCTTTTTTTGATATTGGCTTTCCGAGCTCAAAGCAAACGTCCTTGTCTTTTTTGTCATAAAAAGCATAGATTATTCTAAACGGCAGAAATACGCCGATTATAGAGATTAACACCGTAAAAATTTTTTGAAACGAATAGTTAGATGTATAAAGCTCGTAAAGACCGCTTTTTGAGAGAATAAAAGACATCAGGTATTGCACAAGAGTAAAACTCAGAACACCTGCGCCCGCAAGTATGCTAAGCTTTGTCAGATGCTTTGCGTCCGAATTTAAAAGCGGGTCTTTCGGCGTAAAGAAATTGTAAAACGGGGGGCGGCCGCCGCCGTTATATCCGTAGCCATATCCGTAGTTTGAATTTGAACCGTAATTTTCCATATAAATACCTCGGAAAAAGTTTATGTTTATAGTATAGCTTAAATCGTTTTAATATTCAATAAGTATAGTTTTAATAAAGTGTGAACAAATAAGTGCTTGTAATATCTTTATTTTTGTTATATAATCGAGAAGATAACTAAAAGGAGTTGATTTGATGGACCCCATAAAGGTTGATTTTTCATCAAAAGACGGCGGACAGGGAAAAGGCGGCAAAGTCATTATCCCTCCCGAGAAAAAAGGAATAAAAATTCTCATTAACATTATAGTTACGCTCATCGCCGCAGGAATAGGCTATTATTTCTATTTGCCTGCAATGAATTTTAAAAGCGTAGATATGTACATCTTTTTTGCGGCAGTGCTTTTGGTTTACTGCGCGGTGAATTATCTCACCTCCGGCGCACTCAAAACACCCGATTATGCGCCGTATGCCAAAAAGAGCGCGAGAATACCCACAATTATAATCGCACTTATAGTTGTGGTTGTTGTTATAGGCTTTATAATTTCTTCGGTAGTGTTCAGGGCAAAGAGCTACAGCAAAATTATTGACGTTGAGCCCGGCAACTTTGTCAGCGAGGTTTCGGATTCATCCGACGATTCGTTCTCGTCCGTGCCGAGAATAGACTCAGACACAACATCTGTTCTTGCACAGAGAGCACTCAGTGACCTTTCGGAGCTCGGTTATGTTTCGCAGTTCACAGTTCAGCCCTCATACACCCAGATAAACTACAAGAACGTACCCGTACGCCTTGCAACGCTTCAGTATTCAAACATCATCAAATGGTTCACAAACCGTGATACGAGAATACCGGCATATATCAGAATAGACACAATAACCCAAAAGGCAGAGCTTGTTAAGGTTGACGGCGGAATACAGTACTCAACCGCAGACCACTTTGCGCACAACCTTATAAGACATATTCGTTTTAAATACCCGACATACCTTTTTGCGGAGCCCACATTTGAAACAGACGATAACGGCAACCCCTATTGGATAACCGCAAAGCTTGATAAAACCATAGGCCTTTTCGGCGGTACGGACGTTGTAGGCGCTGTTATCTGCAATGCCGCAACGGGCGAATGTGTGGAATACAGCCTTGAACAACTCAGAAACGATACTTCTCTTGAGTGGATTGACCGCGTATATTCAGCAGAGCTTCTCGTTGAGCAGTATGATTACTACGGCTCGTATCAGGGCGGATTCTGGAACTCTATCCTCGGTCAGAAAGACACATATTCCACAACCGAGGGTTACAGCTACCTTGCAATTAACGATGACGTTTATCTTTACACGGGCGTAACCTCTCTCACAAACGACGAATCACTCACGGGCTTCACTCTTATAAACATGAGAACAAAAGAGGCGAAGTATTACACAATATCCGGTGCGAAAGAGAGCTCGGCTCAGACTTCGGCAGAGGGTCTTGTTCAGCAGTATAAATACACCGCAAGCTTCCCGCTTCTTTTGAATGTTGACGGCGAGCCGACCTACTTTATGTCTCTTAAAGACTCGAGCAACCTTGTTAAAATGTATGCTCTTGTAAACGTCGGTCAGTATTCAATCTGCGCCGAGGGTTCATCACTCACGGAGTGTATTGAAAATTACCTCTCCGAGCTTTCTAAGAACGGCATTAAGCTCAATGTTTCAACCGATAACATTACAGAAGAGAACGACTCAAACTCAAGCACGGAGAAGCCCAAGGCGATAGAGGTAACAGGCAAAATAACCGATATAAGAACGGCTGTTATCGGCGGCGAGAGCGTGTATTATTTTAAACTCGACACCTCCGACAGCTATTATTCTGTCAAGGCGAGCGCGGCTCAAAAGGTTATAATCTTCAACACCGGCGACACGGTCACCTTCACCGTTGACACCGAGAGCGGAACGATTATTCCCGTAAACGAAGTGAAATAATTGCGGCGGCTTCGCCTTCGGGCACAGTCTTTAAAAGCCATAATTCACAAACAGTCATGTGTGGATTGTGGCTTTTTTCTTCTTTTTCGGCATAGCCGGGCGCGGAAGCTCAATAATGAGTTTTTTGCTGAAATATTTTAATATTTTTTGTTTTATCCCTTGAAATAGTTTGTGCAATGGTGTAGCATATGAAAAGATAAATCAACAATTTTTTTTAAAGGAGAGTATAATATGAAACTCGGCGTATTTACTTGCCTTTTAGGCAACCTTCCGTTTGAGCAGGCGCTCGAATATTTTAAGTCAAAGGGTATTGAGATGGTAGAGATAGGCTGCGGCGGATACCCCGGCAACAGCCATGCAAATCCCGAGGAGCTTTTGAGCGACCCCAAAAAGCTTGAGGACTTTAAGGCTCTTATAAAAAAATATGATATGGAGATAAGCGCGCTCAGCTGCCACGGCAACCCCGTTCACCCCAACAAAAAGCTTGCCGCAGAGTATGACAAAACCATACGCGACACTATTTTGCTTGCCGAAAAGCTCGGCCTTGACAGAATAAACACATTCTCCGGCTGCCCGGGCGACCATGACGGCGCAAAATATCCCAACTGGGTAACCTGCCCGTGGCCCACCGATTTCAGCGAGATTTTGGAGTATCAGTGGAACGACGTACTCATTCCTTATTGGAAAGACCTTGTTGCGTTTGCGAAGGCGCACGGAGTTAATAAAATCGGTCTTGAGCTTCACCCCGGTTTCTGCGTATATAACACACAGAGCCTTTTGAAGCTTCGCGAGGCTGTCGGCCCCGAAATCGGCGCAAACCTTGACCCGAGCCACCTTATCTGGCAGGGTATGGAGCCTGTTGCCGTTATCAGAGCTTTGGGTGACGCAATATTCCACTTCCATGCAAAAGACACAAAGATAGATAAATACAACACAGCCGTCAACGGCGTGCTTGATACAAAGCCGTATGCGGACGAAATTCACCGTTCGTGGATTTTCCGCAGCGTAGGCTACGGCAATGACGCGTCTTATTGGAAAGACATTATCAGCAATCTTCGCATGGTCGGTTATGATTATGCAATCAGTATAGAGCACGAAGACAGCCTGATGAGCCAAAACGAGGGCTTAACAAAGGCAGTAGAAATGCTCAAAGAAGTTTTAATTACAGAGTCCACAGGAGATATGTGGTGGGTCTGAAGCGAGGTTTTTAAAAATGGTAAACGGTAAATTGGGCGCAGCCGTAATCGGCTACGGCGGAATGGGCAGCTGGCATGTTCGCAAAATGACAGAGCAGCTCACAGACGATATTGAATTTATAGGCATATACGATATAAAGCCCGAGCGTGCTCAGGCTGCGAATGAAAACGGAATTTTTGCGTTTGAGTCGAGAGAGGCGCTCCTCAGCGACGAAAGAATTGATTTTGTTGTTGTTGCAACCCCTAACGATTTTCACCGCGAAATAGCGATTGACGCTATGAAGCACGGCAAAAACGTAATCAGCGAAAAGCCCGTTGCAATGAACAGCGAAGAGCTTGAAGAAATGATAGCGGCAAGCGAAAAATACGGCAAAATTTTTACTGTTCATCAAAACAGACGCTGGGATCCCGACTATCTCACAATCAAAAAGATTTATGAAGCAGGCACACTCGGCAGAGTTTTTGACATTGAATCGCGCGTTCACGGCTCAAGAGGAGTGCCGGGTGACTGGCGCAACCACAAAGAGCACGGCGGCGGAATGGTGTTTGACTGGGGTATTCATGTAATAGACCAGGCTCTTATGCTCACCAAGGGGCGCAAGATAAAATCTCTCTATGCCCAGACCTATGAGATAACGACAGACGATGTTGACGACGGATTTAAGCTTGAGCTTAAATTTGAGGGCGACTTAAACTTTCATGTCGAGGTCGGCACAAGCAACTTTATAGAATTACCCAGATGGTATATGCTCGGCGAAAACGGCTCTGCGGTTATCAGCGACTGGGATCTCAACGGCGAAATCGTCATGGTTTCGGATTGGGAGAATAAAGACGCCGTTCCCGTTCAGGCAGGCGTGGGTCTTACAAAAACCATGGCTCCGAGAAACGATGATTCAATAGCAAAATATCCTCTGCCCTATGTTGAGAATAAGGGCTTCAGCGACAGAAGCGAATTTTATCGCAACTTTATCGCAACGCTCAGAGGCGAAGAGACTCAGGCTGTAACGCATGACCAGCAGAGACGCCTTATGAGATTGGTTGAGGCTATTTTTGAGTCTGCAAAAGAGAATAAAGTAATATACTTTGAATAATAACTTATAATCGGAGGAACGAAAATGACAGCTAAAATAAATACGCCCGGAAAATCGCGTCTTTCGTTTAAAGCGCAGACGGTTTGGACGGTTTGTTCTCTCATTCTTGCCGTGGCAATACCGCAGATTTTGCACGTTATCGGCGCGGTATCCGGCTTAGATTCGTCTTTGGGCGAGGTGCTGCTGCCGATGCATCTTCCGATTATATTTGCCGGCTTTGCGGCAGGTCCCGCGGTCGGTGCGGTTTCAGGCTTTTTTGCTCCGCTTATAAGCTTTGCACTCACGGGTATGCCTAAAAGCGCGCTTTTGCCGTTTATGATGATAGAGCTTTGCGCCTACGGACTTTCGGCAGGCTTCTTGAGAAATGTTAAAATGCCTGCGGTTATAAAGGTTCTTTCAGTTCAGGTTATCGGCAGAGCGGTGCGCGCGGCGGCAATATTGCTTGCGGTTTACGCATTTTCTTTTGACGGCATACATACGGCAATAATTTGGAAGAGCATCGTTACGGGTCTTCTCGGCCTTTGCCTTCAGTGGATTATAATTCCGCTTGCTCTTTACAGAACAGAGAGTTTGAGAAAAGAATGAAAACCGATACATTAAAAGCTAAAAAATTAACAGAGGACGCGGGCTATACCTGCGTCCTTTGCAAAAACGAAAAGATTTATAAAAGCAGAGAAAGCGGAATAAAACCGCTGCTTATGTTTTATGAAAACAAAGAAGATTTGCACTCGTTTTGCGCGGCGGATAAAACAGTCGGCAGAGCGGCGGCATTTATTTATATCGCTTTCGGTATAGATGAAATTTATGCCGACGTTATGAGCGAGGGCGCATATGAGCTCCTTTTAAAAAACGGCATAGGAGCTTTTTACGGCACTTTAACAAAGCAGATAATAAACCGAGCCGGTACGGGAATATGCCACATGGAAAAGGCTTGCCTAAATGCCAAAAACAGTGCGCAGGCAATCCTTGCGATAAAAGAAAAAATGCGGCTGTTGAATTTGACACAGCCACATTAAAATCAGAAAGTATATTGCAAAACCCGTGTGTTTATGGTAACATATAGCACATGGGCAGACAAAAAATAAAGCCCAATGCTTTTTGCATCGGGCTTTTATATAATTTAATCATGTGTTTTCTTGTGCCTGTGAATTACAAAGCGGTTAAGCGGATAAGTCCAGACAGTCGCAATACCTGCCGCAAGAGGTTTACCTATGGCGTCGCCGAGAGCCTGATAGCCGTGGTTAGCCATGATGAGCTGGAACTGCGTGCCGAGATAAGCCGTTGCAAAGATTGTGAACACAACCATAAGCACATAAAGCGTGGTGCTCAGAGCAACATTTGAGTCTGCTTTGAAAGTGGTTTTTCTGTTAAGAACAAATGCTATTGCATAGCCGATTGTGGTTGAAATTATGTAGGCATAAAGATAACCTTTGCCCTGCGTGAGCTTCAAAAGATTTAAAACTGCATTTTCCGGCAGAGGATCGTGAAGAATAGATTTGAATACAACATATTGAAGAAGGTAAAACACTCCCATTTCGACCAATGTCGAAGAAGCGCCGACTAATGAAAATTTTATAAATTTCCAAAGCTCGGCATGTTTCTCGGTGAAATTGCTCATTTAATAAACTCCTTTAATAAAAACTTCCTGTTCATTATAAAGCAACAGGTGCGTTTCGTCAATAGCTTAAAATGCAGAATAACATAAAGGGCTGAAAATATGAAAAATTCTACACTCAAATTCAACAAAAACGGCAAGTTCAGAATTTTGCAGATTTCGGACTTGCAGGACACAAAAGAGACTGCGGTTGACACTCTCCATTTTCTTGAGGCGGCTATACCTGCCGTCAAACCCGACCTTATAGTCCTCACGGGCGATCAGCTTGATGTTGTGGGTTATTGGGGCAACGACAAAAATAAAAATCAAAATGTAAGAAAAGCTATCCGCGGCATTATGGCTCCGATAGCCGAGTCCGGCATACCTTTTCTTGTCACTTTCGGCAACCATGATTGCCAGACGGGCGTCAGCAACGCACAGCAGGCAGAGTATTATAAAGAGTTTAAAAACTGCATCTGCTTTGACGACACCGACGACGGCAGACCCGATGTGGGTACGTTTAATCAGGTTATCATGTCGTCCGACGGCACAAAGCCCGCGCTTAACATTTATGTTGTTGATTCAAACTCCGCAAACCCCGAGGGCGGCAGCGGATACGATAACGTTCACCCTAATCAGATTCAGTGGTGCAAAGATGTTTGCGAAGAGCTTAAAGATTTAAACGGCGGCAAAAAAGTTCCGTCAATACTTTTTCAGCATATTCCCGTTTGCGAAATATATGAGGTGCTCAAAGAAGTTCCAAAGGGAACAAAGGACGCGCTACCCGCATTCAGGGGTCGCAAGGGCAAATACTTTATTCTCAATGACGAAAAGGTGACATACAGGGGCACTTACGGCGAAACCCCGTCCGACCCCGATATAAACGGCGGTCAGTTTGACGCCGCTTTGGAGCAGGGCGACATCTTTGCCATGTATTTCGGTCACGACCACTACAACAGCTTCATCGGCAAATATAAGGGCATAGACCTCGGTTATTGCCCCGGCGCAGGCTACAACACCTACGGCCTTAACCCCAGAGGTATGCGCGTTTTTGATTTTGACGAAAACGACGTTACAAATTATGAAACAAAGGTAATAAGAGTTAACGATTTTTATACTCCGCACCTTTATCAGCCGGTCAAAAACTTTGTTTATATCAATGCTCCCGCAAATGTTGACGCGGCAATACCGTTCATTGCAAAAGCAGTTGCAATACTTGCAGTGATTATAGCTCTGTTTGTCTTGCTCTGGCATTTCAGCTCTGTCGCAGGTGCGGCAATACTCATAGGCATTGCGGCAGTGTCGCTAATATGCGCGACGGTGTCGTTTATAAGAAATAAAATCGAGCGCAAAAAAATTCTTTCAAAGTACTATAAAAATTAAAGGAGTTTTAGTATGTTTCAAAGCTTTTTTACCTCTGAAGGTCTGTTGACTTTCGACATGAACATCTATAAATTTGCTGAAATGCTCAAAGACCACGGCGGCAAAATTTTAGATGAAATTATGATTTTTTGCACCCACCTCGGCGACAAGGGAATTTTTTGGATTGCACTTGCCCTTGTTCTTCTCCTCTTTAAAAAGACGAGAAAGCTCGGACTTGCCGCAATGGGCGGTATAGTTCTCGTTTCATTTATGAACAGCATAGTCCTCAAAGATTTGTTTGAACGCGCAAGACCATATATTATGGACCCTGCTTATTGGGAAAAAGTCGCAACCGACGGCTGGCACTACAATATGCCGTTCGAGAGCCTTAAAGAGAAGTCGTTTTCTTTTCCCTCCGGCCACACGGCAACGTCTTTCGGCGCGGCAATCGGTATATTCTATATAGATAAGAAAAAGGGCATTGCACCGCTTATCCTCGCATTCCTTGTCGGATTTTCGAGAATTTATATTCATGTTCACTACCCGTCGGATGTTATCGGCGGCATGATAATCGGCATAGTGTTCGGGCTTATCGCCTGCCTTATCATCTTTAAGCTTTGCGGCGGATTGCTTGATAAAATCAATGCAAAATGCAACTATAAGCTTTTTGACAGCCCGATAAAAGCGGGTGCGGCAGCGGCGGAACAGTACACCGAAGCCACTTCGGCAGAGGCGTCCGCAGAAGAGACTGCAACCGAAACAGAGCATGAAATAGTTACTTCCGAAGACAAAGAAAACGAAGCTCCGCCGGCGGAGAAACTCGAAACAGAAGATAAAGAATAAAGTTTGACCGTGCCGAATCATGAAGATTTGCGACACGGTCATTTTTTGTCCCTCTTTCGTTTGGTGTGAATATGTTATACACTAACTTTAGTACAAAACATGTGTTATCATATAGAAAATGAAAAAAGGAAGTGCTGCAATGGCTATAAAATATCAAAAACTTTTCACTTTACTTGAAGAAAAGGGTTTCAACAAGAACAGTTTGCGAAAGAATAAGGTAATTGGCGTTGAAACGCTTGAAAAAATGAAGAAAGGTGTTGGGCACATTGATGATAGGTCGATTAACAATCTCTGTGCTTTCCTTGACTGCCAGCCGGGCGACTTCATGGAGTATATCAAAGACGAACCGTCAGACGATTAAATCTCAATAAGATTGCATATTCAATTCTTTCAAAAACCAACAGGAAGTTTGCACTGCAAATAAAATTTACATTCAAAAGAATATTAAATGATATGTGTAATTGAATGCAATTTGAATGTAATGCGGACAAAAAATATCAATTAAAACGTTTCTGTATGAAAATGAGCAATGCTCAAAAACGTTGATGATAAACGAAAACACAAAAATAAAGAGCAGACCCGAAAGTCTGCTCTATGGTCGGAGTGACGGGATTCGAACCCATGGCCTCTTGGTCCCGAACCTATCCCCCGAAAAATACAAGTTATGTTAAAATCTCTGAAAGCGTTGATACACCTTGTTTTTTAGCACTTTTATTATACCACAAAAGCACACAGAGATCAAGGAAAAAGCACGCAAAAAATGAAAAAAGTGTGCTTTTTGTGTGCCTGAAATCAGGAGTCGAAACCGTTGATATACAGCCGTTTGCGGCAATTTATAAAGCGAAAAATTCAAGGGGTTGTGTGCTTTTGCTGACCTCTTGGCTCAGGAAAATGCGGCCGTGATGAAAATGAGGAATAAAAAGCTGTGATTTTTGCTTTTGCGGTGTTCTGAAAAACAGAAACAACACAATGAATTGTAATAGAATGAAAACAGAATAAATAAATTCAATGCAAATTTAACCGTTTTTATTGCAAATTTTGTGATATATTTCATTTGCAAGTATATTTATTTGGAATTTAAAAATCTGCATTAAATTTCACGCAAATTCATTGAAATTCTTGTAAAATCAACAAATTTAAATAAATTTCAATTATTTTCATCGAAATACTTGACAATATATATATATATATAATTGTTTGTAGAGTTTTGTGTTTTTTGCACGGCTGTACATTTTTTATTTTTGGAGGAAAAACCGATGAGAATTATTCTTGACACAGACAAAAAACAGATTATTGTTCCTTGGAACTATCAGCAGAAGCTTGACGGAATCAATGAAATCATTATGCAGGTTAGCCAAGACGAAACAAAGAAAAAGACATTTACAGGCTACATAGACGAGCTTTGGAACGAGTGCATTAAAAACTCCGACAGATGTGTTGTAACAGGCGATAAACCTTTCCGAAAGAGAGAGGCAGAAAAAGCAAATGGCAAGAAGAGTTTCTAATGAAGAAATAATCGAAATGCACCGATTATTTGAAAAGTATGGTCATTACGCTGATGTGGCACGGGAAATCGGCAGAAGTCCCTCAACCGTAGCTTACTATATTAAATTGACCTCGACACCTGATATTGTGGCACAGGTGTTTAAGGAATCATTAAAATAAGGAGATAAAACAATGAAAAAATTTATTTCAATTTTCTTAATACTGTTATTTATGTTTAGTTTTGCTTCTTGTTCAAGCTCAAATTCGAGTTCATCGGCAGAAACAACTACAACAACAGAAACGACAAGTGAATCGACATACGGCGGAAGTTATGATTACGATTCTGACTATGATTATGATGATTCGTATGCTTATGATAGTGATGATGAATACTATGCAGCAAACGATTATAACAATGACGGAGAACTCAACGGCAACGAATTTCAAGGTGCAGTAAATGATTATATGGATGATTATTTCGACGATTATGATAGTTACTACGATGATTCATATGATTATGACAGTTATGATTCATATGACTATTACAGCGATGATTAATACGATGATGCAATGGGCAGTATTGATTGGGGCGATGGCTATTATTACGACAGTAATGATAATGCAGTCAAAAAAACTCTTTGGTAACAATTAATTTAAATAAGGGGTTGACAAATAATGGGACAGGTTTATGAACCGAATGGAAAAGTAGTAGAAGGTGACTACGCAGGTAAAAATGTATACTGGTTACATGATGGCAGTTTTGCTATAGTAACAGGTAAAGTAGACACACGTTTATTTGGGCATGGTCATATAATAGAGAAAAAAATCGACAAAAGTACTGTTGAAAAATATGTGGAGCTTGGAACTGCACAAACAGGTGCAGATGCTTCTGCAGTTGCAAAAGGTATGTTTTGGGCAGGTCCTATCGGTGCTGCCATCGGAGCCGCAGCAACGCAATCTTTTTCAGGTGATATGGCTCTCTATTTTAAAGATGGTAAGAAATGTGTAATTAGAATGCTTCACCCAAAACCTTACCAAGCATTGAAATCAAAACTTTTTGTTTTATAAACATTTATTTAATCAAATTATTTGACCTCACCTCGTGTGAGGTCTTTTTTATGTAATAAAATTCAACACTTCTGAAAATTCGAAAAATGGTTAAATTTCAGGTATAATTATTATAGAAAAGAAAAAGAAACGAAACTCTTTTCAGGCTAATTTTTTTAATCTTCCGAATGGTAAAGAATTTTACAGTATTTTTATTTGACCCGAAAATTGTGTTTTCCCCCTACTAAATGTATACATATATGTAAAAATAAAATTAATTTTATATGTATATATAGGGCGGCTTTTATGGTTAATCACTCGATTTCTGATATTCGGAAGAAATCACAATTCAAAAAGGAGATTTTCAAAAAATGAGTGTACCGAATTAGAAAATCGTTCAGATTTCACCGAGAACGAAAAGAAACAGTCAAAACCTATTTGCGACAATGAATCTGATTGCATTACAACAGGCAATGAAAGATTTGAAAGGTTCATCGTTTAAATTGTGGACTTATTTCAACAAAAACCAAGACAATTACAGATTTAAATTAAGTCAGAAAGCGTGTGCTGAATGGGGTATAAAAAAAGACAGTTATTATAGTGCGGTAAAGGATTTGATTGAAAAACGGTATTTAGTACCGATAACACAAGAAAGTAACATTTTCTGTTTTTACGAACTGCCGCTTTCTGAAAATCAGCAAAACTTTTCTGAAAAGCAGAATGCCGCTTCTGAAATTCAGTTTGTTATTTCTGAAACTCCAAGCAGAAATAATACAGATAATACATTAATAAAACAGAATAAAACAAAGGGGGTGAAAGGCAAAAATGAATATCCCCCCGAATATGTAATGATAAATGATTTAGAAAGATTTATGAAATACGGTATGGATAAATACAATACAGAAGAAAAAAACGAATTAAATAAACTGTTAGAAAAAGAAGAACTCACCGAGAGTGAAAGGAGGAAGTTATATGGACTATACAACAAGTATTTATCACGATGAAAACGAAATCATCAACTGCCGCAGAAAAACGGAATGCGGTGATATTGAGTTTTTCGGATATATCGCTGACCTTTTATAGGAATTGAGCGATTGCGTTCAGGATATATATTTCATCAAAGATATAATCAAAAGTTATATAGAAAAGGAATATCACGGTGATACAGAATTGTTTCTGAATGATATTTCACATTGTTGTGATTATTATTCGTTGACTAATACTTTGAAAACGATATTTCAGAACAAGAGTTCGTGAAACTTTGTTCCACGGTATATAGTAAAACAAAAAGGGCGGTTTTCTGTTTTTCCGAAACCGCCCCGATAGGAGAGTGAAAAATGGGAATTAATTATGCAGGCACAAACAATCCGCCAAATGTAACATACACGAGAGACGGTCACGGCGGCAGAGCCGAAGAACACAAAGCAGAAATGCGTAAAATTGCCGAAGAAGCGATTTATGACCTTGTTCCGACAATATCCGCAGAGATATATAACAATGCTTTATAGCGGCTTTTAGGGGCGATTCAATACGATGTTGAAAGCGTTGTTTCGGTTGGTATTGACGGAATAGGCGAGATATTCAACGGTCACAAGGTAAAGAAAATCATTTCTGATCGAATAATGCAAGAATTGCAAGCTCGTTTGACAGATATTAATATTACGATAAAATGAAGAAAGG
>ENA-ORSL01000885-ORSL01000885.1-human-gut-metagenome-genome-assembly--contig:-NODE-885-length-27938-cov-6.783130_pt1 | contig 27938 bp, 24 predicted proteins | sample MGYA00242190_ERZ509157 | MGnify/ENA primary metagenome ERZ509157 (study PRJEB26280, sample SAMEA2338664) | human gut metagenome | biome: human gut; feature: human-associated habitat; material: faeces...
TGGACGTGATCCGCACCATCTTTGACCGCTATATTCACACCAACGATGGTGTCAGTGGCGTGGCAAAATATCTGAACCGGCAGGGCTTTGTGAAGAAGTTAAGGCAGAACGGCACCATTCCCGGTTTTTCTGCCAGCTTTGTGAAGAGTATCATTGATAATCCGGTATATATGGGAAAAATCGCCTATGGCAGACGCCGGACAGAGAAGAAGATCGGCACACGGAATGAGATGCACGTAGTTGAGCAATCGGAGTTCCCTGTGTACGAGGGGAAGCATGAGGCTATCATTTCAGAAGAAGATTGGAACCTCGCGCAGGAAAAACGGAAAATCAATGCTTACCGGCGTGAGAAAGTCAATGACCCTACCCACGCACATATCTTGTCCGGTATTCTGAAATGCCCCTGCTGCGGCAAAAGCCTGTACGGGAATATTGCGAAAGCCCACAGCAAGGACAAAAAGACCCGCTATTACTATTACTGCAAGAATACGGTGACGCCAACAGGCCACGAGTGTACCTTCCGGCTGAATATTGAGCAGATGGAAATGAACCGCATGGTAGCGTCAATCATCTCTGCTATGGTCAGTGACCCACGGTTTGCGGATGCAATCAAGGCGAAAATCGGCTCCGCTGTCGATACGAACGATTTGGAGAAGCAGCTGGAAGCATTACAGGCGCAGCTTCGGCAGACATTAGGCACAAAGGCCCGACTGGAACGGCAGATGGACGGTTTAGATGTGAATGACCCGTATTATGACCGGAAAATTTCTGATTTGCAGCGTCGATATGACGAGCAATATGGCGCAATAGATGAGATTGAAGTCCAGATTGACGATGTGCAAAGCCAGATACGGAGTATCCGGCAGGAGAAGATTTCGGGTGATAATATCTACCGCCTGTTGCTGGCATTCGATCAGGTCTATGAAGCAGCCTCCGAAGTGGAGCGGAAGGAGTTCATGCGGGCGTTTATTGAGCGGATTGAGTTATTCCCGGAAAAGCAGCCGGATGGCAACTGGATTAGGAAGATTATCTTCAACTTCCCTGTCCCGGTGAATGGAACAGAAGTGAAAGAATTGCCCTTGGAAAATGAAACAATGGTCGAGAGCATTGCGCTGCTAAGAAAGAAATAGAGAATGTGAAGAAACTGTGAAGAATTTGCTAAAAAAATCTTTACTGTAAAGCGAAAAAGTATTATTATTTTATATAAAGGAGAATATAAATGGAAGCAAAGAAAATTTTAAAAGATTTAGTTGCAATTAATACAATCGCAGACAAAGATAACAATCGGATCATGGATTATATCGATAGTTTTCTTTCCAATCTGGGATTTGAAATTGAAAGAAAGAAGAATGCGGAAACCGGAAAAGAGGTTTTAATCGGCAAATACGGCGAGAATCCGGCAATCGGATTCTTGGGACATACGGATACCGTTGATATTACGGACGGCTGGACAACCGATCCGCACGAACTGACCGAAAAAGACGGAGTTCTCTACGGACTGGGTGCATGTGACATGAAGGGCGGCATTGCAGCTTTTCTTTCGGCAATTTCCGAAACCGATTTGAGCAAACTTCAGAAGGGACTTGCTGTATACTGCACATATGACGAAGAGATTATGTTCGGCGGTGTAAAAGATTTGGTTGATGCCGGAACGAAGTTCCCTCCGCATGTTATCGTCGCAGAACCTACAGACCTTATTCCGATGATCGGTTCCAAAGGTCTCATTGAATACATCTTTACTTTCAAGGGAGTTACAACCCATTCCAGCACACCGATTGACGGAAAGAGCTCAAACAAGAACGCGGTGAAGTTTCTCAATCGCATGATGGATTTTGAACAGGAACTCAGAAAGACCCCGAGTCCTTTCTTCAGGGTTCCGTACCCGACGATGAACATCGGAATCATCGAAGGCGGTACATCCATTAATAAAGTGCCGGATAAAACAACCGTATATCTTGATTTTCGTATTTGTGACTCAGAGAGGGAATACCCGCTCATCCGCAAAGCGGTCGATGATGCCATTGAGGGTCTCGACGGCACATACGAGATCATTAATGATATAGCCTCATTCCGGAACAACAGCGAGCTTGTTCACGTTTATGAGGAAAAGACGGGCAAGAAAGGGCAGCCTTTCTTTGGAATTACAGAGGCATCTTTCTTCGAAGGTGACCGCGTCATTCTTGGCCCGGGACCAATGACAGCACATGAAGCAAATGAACACATTACGGTGGAATCCTTGGATAAGACAGCGGAGATCTATTCGGACATGATTCAGATGCTATGTGGTAAATAAATTCAGTTTATGATTCGTTATAACTAATAAAATAGGAAAAGGAGGACACAACTTATGAGTAATGGTCCAAAACTCGGCGAGAAGAAAAAATTTAATCTTCCGCATACATTTGTCATTTTATTCGCTATTATTGTAGTCTGTGCTATTCTTACATGGATTATCCCTGCAGGTTCCTTCGACTATATGGAAAATGCAGACGGCAGACAGGTTGCAATCGCAGGTACATGGCATGAAACTGCTGAAGTATCACCGGTAGGTCCTTTCAGAGTATTCGAACTCGTTTATGAAGGTATGGTTGACGCAGCAGACATTTCATTCCTCGTATTCATTACATATGCATCCGTTGTATTTGTAATCAAATCAGGTGCTTTCGACGGTGCGGTTGCTGCTCTTCTTAAGGTTTTCAAAGGTAAGAGCTCCCTCATCACTATTCCGATTTTCATGCTGTTAATCGGTCTTGGTTCATCCACAATCGGCATGTTCGAAGAATGGCTTCCGTTCATACCGGTATTCGCAGCAATTTATGTCGGCATGGGATATGACGCACTCGTAGGTCTTGCAGTTATCGCATTCGGTGCCGGCGTCGGTTACTCCGGAGCTATGATGAACCCGTTCACCGTAGGTGTTGCACAGGGTATCGCAGAAGTAACTTACATGTCCGGTGTTGGCTATCGTCTTGCCTGCCACCTGGTAATGTGGGCAGTTGCTTCCGCATTCACAGTTCGTTACGCTTCCAAGGTTAAGGATGATCCGAAGAACTCATACTTATACGGAACAAAGATGGAAGAACTCATGCATAATGAAAGCGGCGTCGATGTAAGTAAGCTCGAATTCGGCCTTAAACAGAAACTCGTTCTGTTAGACCTTCTTGCTGCTATCATTATCGTAGTAATCGGCGTTGTAAAAGCCGGCTGGTATTTCTCACAGATTTGTGCAGTATTCCTTATCATGGGTATCGTTTGCGCAATCATCATGAGATGGGACCTCAACACAATCGGAGCAACTTTCGCAACAGGTTTCCAGGATGCTACTACAGCAGCAATCATGGTTGGTATTGCCCGTGGCGTTAAACTCGTACTGGTTGAAGGTGGAATCATCGATACAGTTGTATACGGATTTACGCTTCCACTTTCACACCTTCCGATTTGGCTGTCCGCAATCGCAATGCTCGTTATGCAGACAATCCTCAACTTCTTCATCCCATCAGGTTCCGGCCAGGCAGCAGTATCCATGCCGATCATGGCACCTATGGCAGACCTTCTTGGCATGACAAGAGACACAGCTGTTCTTGCATTCCAGTTCGGTGATGGTTTATCCAACATCATCTGGCCTACAGCATTCGCAGCAGTAGTATCCGGTCTTGCAGGAATGCCTCTTGAAAAATGGTGGAAGTTCGCATTCAAACTCTTCGGAATCTTACTTTGCGTACAGGCTGTATTGATGGTAATTGCAGTAGCAATTAACTTCGGCGGCTAAAGCAGAGCATAATTCCGACTCTCGAATCATAAAACTGTAGAGAATATAATTCTCATAAAAAACGCCTCATTTGAGGCGTTTTTTAATTGGAGTAATTTGCATGTACAGAAATCGTAACAATTCTTACATTTCAAATACGAAAATCGCTGTCCTTCTTGTAAAATAATGTAAATGTAATATAATGTAAAACAAGGAGGGCTATTATATGGAAAAGAAAAAATTAACCTATGATCAATTTAAAGAGAAAGTCAAAACGGAGATAAAGTCTTATCTGCCGGAGAAATTTGAAGAGTATACCGTGAGCGAGAAGCTTGTAAATAAGGTGAATGTGGAACTTGAGACCCTTATGCTGGTTCCGAATCGTGAAAACAATGGGGACACAGATGAGCCTTGCTGCATGGCGAATTCCTATTTTAAACCGTATTATGAGAAATATGCTTCGGGTGCAAGTTTTGAAATGTTGATCAAAGAAATCGCGGCAATTATAAAAGCGACCGATGTAATATCAGAAAAAATGAAGAAAAGTACAGAGGAAGAGCAGATCATTTTTGGTGAGTGCATCGTCTTCCAGCTTATCAACAAGGAGCGAAACAAAAGGCTGATTGAGAATGTGCCGCACTATGATGTTCTCGATCTTACATTGATATGCCGTGAGGTTGTAATAAACGGAAACGACCTCTACAGCACGATCATCGACTATGAGATACTCAGGAAAATCAATATGACGGAAGAAGAACTGTATAAATTTGCGCTGGAAATGACGAAGAAAACCTTAAAACCCGAGCTTGTCGCTGTGGCACCGCCGATGTATGCCTTATCAAACAAAAGACTTACCTGGGGCGCAGCTTCCATCGTCTATGAGAAGCTGCTGGAAGACCTTGCAAACAAGCTGGACTGCGATTTGTATCTGCTGCCGTCGTCTCTTGATGAGATAATTGTTTTACCGACGAACCTGCCGGAGACGAAGATCAATGATGAAACGGTAAAAGAATTACTGAAAGCCGGAAATAAAGAAAGCATTACCGAAGAAGAATGGCTGTCCGATAATGTATACATTTATCGAAAGGACGAGCATCTGATTGATATTCTTCAGTAATGCTGCAGTATTAAAAGTTGTCAAAAGGTATATTACACATTATTTGTGTTATCCAAGAAAGTGATCAGGGAGCCGGCAAACTTTTCTTTGGTTTTGTCGGTTATTCCGCAGTAAAGCATGGCCATGCCCGAATCTCTGTCGCAGAATACGCTGCAAGGGGTGGTTTCCACTGCATCTTCCACGATCATTTCCGAGTCACCGGTGAAAGCCAAAAAGCTGCTTTCAAACTGATCAAGAAGAGCCGAGGTTTTCTCGCCGCCGCTGTAAACACTGTAACTGTTCACGGTGCAGCTCTTTACATCGCAGAGCCCTGCGATCGTCTTGTATGCATCGCAAATCTCCATAAGAAGATCAGCGGAAGAACTCATGGCACTTACCAAAATCGACAGGGAAGAACCTTTTGCGCGGATTTTTCCGATATTTGTGACGGCGGTTACATTGCCGTCGTCATCTTTGTAATATACACCGTTAAGTGCCGTGTACATAAGGCTGACAATGTTTTCGGTTTCTTTCTTTGTGAATACCTTGTTAGGAAGTTCTGTTTCTTTATACGTATAGGAGATTTCGGGAAAATCCCCCGCATATTTGTCGTCAAATTTTTCGATCGCCTTATCCATTCTCGTGCAGAACTTTTCCTCGTCAGAAGAACTGATGACAACCGTTACCGATGCACGTGAAGGCATTGTGTCGGCATTTTTTCCGCCTGTAAAGGATGAAAGTTCAAACAAAAGCGAAGTCGATTTAAAGTTCGCCAGCAGATTTCCGAGCGTTTTGATAGGGTTAATCGCGTAACCTGCATCCTGAGAAGGAACATGTTTGATTGTAATCTTGTATGCCTTGTCATGCGTCGGAGCACATGTTTTCAGCGAATCCGTAATCGCAAACTGTTTATATCCGCCGGTTGTGATTGATACTTTAGAAGAGGACGAAGCTCCCAGGAAGAACAACTGCGTGTCCTTTGTCATGTATTCTTCCGACAGTGATTCCGCACCCTTCATCTCGCCGTTTTCACGCGGCATGAACACGACTTTGAAAGCTCCGTGATATTTGGCATTCTTGGCAACGGTCAGAGCTGTCGCCATAGGTTCCAGATAGTTTTCCATATCTGCAGCGTCGTATTCGCATGCGATAATTACCGGTTTGTTTTCTTTGTAGCCCTTGGACGATGCCTTAATCGAGTAGATAACGTTGTTATTCCAATCTCTTTCAGACTTTATATCTTTGTTGGCCGCCCACGAGACGAGGTAATCGGCCACCTTATCATTTGAATTCAACGTGCTGAGCGAGTCGGCAATATCCGTTTTGTATGCACTGAGTTTTTCGCTTACGATTTCTTCCAAAGTAGGTTCATCATTTTGATTCGAGCGAACCAGATAGATTCCGCCCGCAGCGAGCGCAATCACCAATATGACTCCAATAGCCAAAAAGACTGTTTTTTTTCTGCCTAAATTTTTAATTTTACTCGATATATCCAATTTCCCCATAATTATCCACCTTTTTAAATTTCATGCTTTGAATTACAGTGTCACAATGCTATAATGTAGTTGTAAACTTACAAGTCACAATTATATCATAAAAAATATGAAAAGGAAAGTGATTATAAGATGAAGAATATTGAAGGCGAAAGAATTGTATTGCGCGAAAGTACATTTGATGATTGCAGATTCTTTGCGGAATGGGAGCAGATGGATTCGGTTACGGAGTTCTTCACGATAAGCAAGGGCAGAGACTACGAAGAAGTTGTTACGGAATTCATCCACCGATGTGAGGACGATGACAAGATGCAGCTGACAATCTGTCTCAAAAAGGACGAAAAACCGATTGGGCGAATTTATGTAAGCAATATTGACGATCACTATGATTCTCTTGATATAACGAGAATCTACATAGCCGACAAGAACATACGCGGCAGGGGACTCGGAGAAGAAGCCCTGGAAACGATGCTTCGGCTTGCATTTGAGGAAATGAATATGGAGAGAGTTACCTTGGATCATTTCACCGACAACAAAATCGCCTCGAAACTCTATCTCAAGGTTGGATTCTCATACGAAGGCGTGATGAGAAACGGCGGCAAGAAAGACGGAAAATATGTAGACCTTCATTTGATGTCCATGCTTCGGGAAGAATATTTTTCGAGAAAAAACAAGTAAACCTCTTGACATATCGGACATTTAGTAGTAAATTTTAATATACATACTACATATTGTGGTTTATTGACATGTAATAATGGGAGAAAAGAAAAAGGAAAAGGACGGTTTTACGCATGGACAGCATCAAAAAGATCATTAAACGAGACGGAAGAATGGTTGACTTTAATGTCGACAAAATTGCCGATGCCATTTTTAAGGCTGCGCAGGTTCTCGGCGGACGTGACAGAGAAATGTCGCTTTATCTGGCAAAACAAGTGGAACTTTATTTATTGGAAATCTGCCATAATCAGATACCTACGGTAGAACAGATTCAGGATGCTGTTGAGAAAATTCTGATTGAAAACGGACATGCCCGCACAGCGAAAGAATACATACTTTACCGTGCGGAACGTACCAGAGTCAGAAACATGAACACCAAACTCATGAAGATTTATGAGGATCTGACTTTTAAAGAAGCAAAAGAAAACGAAATCAAGCGTGAAAACGCAAACATAGACGGAAATACAGCAATGGGAACAATGCTGAAGTACGGTTCCGAGGGTGCCAAGGAATTCTACAAGATGTATGTTATCGACCCGAAGCATACCAAAGCCCACGAAGAAGGCGACATCCATATTCACGATATGGACTTCTATACGCTGACGATGACCTGCTGCCAGATTGACCTGGTAAAACTGCTCAAAGACGGATTTTCGACCGGACACGGGCACTTGAGAGAGCCAAACGACATCGAAAGCTACGCAGCACTTGCATGCATTGCGATTCAGTCGAATCAGAATGACCAGCACGGTGGACAGTCCGTACCGAATTTTGACTACGGAATGGCTCCCGGCGTTAAGAAAGCATATAAGAGACTTTATGTGACGAACCTCGGCAAGATGCTCGACTTCCTCGAAGATATAGAAGACGGGGTTGAGAGAATGAAGGCTCTCGAAGGAAAGATTGAGCACGAATACGGCGTTTATCCTTGCATGGCATGGGACAACAACTACATGGAGCTTGAACTGGAAGAACTTAAGAAAATCGTTCCGGAAGAGGAAGCACACAAAATGCAGGCTCGCTCCAAGAAGTTCGCCGATAAAGAAATCAGAAGGAAGACTTATCAGGCGATGGAAGCCTTCATCCATAACCTGAATACCATGCACTCCAGAGCGGGCGCGCAGGTTCCGTTCAGTTCCATCAACTACGGCACAGACACCTCTCCGGAAGGCAGGCTCGTCATGGAAAGTATTATGATGGCGACAGAAGCGGGACTGGGAAACGGCGAAACACCGATTTTCCCGATTCAGATATTTAAAGTAAAAGAAGGCGTAAGCTACAATCCGGGAGATCCGAACTACGACTTGTTCAAGCTCGCATGCAAGGTTTCGGCGAAGAGACTTTTCCCGAATTTCTCGTTCCTTGATGCACCGTTCAATAAGCAGTACTATAAAGAGGGCGATCCAAGCACGGAATGTGCTTACATGGGATGCCGTACGCGTGTTATCGCCAATGTCTATGACCCGACCAGAGAAATCGTAAACGGCAGAGGCAACCTCAGCTTTACTTCGCTGAATCTGCCGAGACTGGCGATCAAGGCGAAAGGCGACATCGATTTGTTCTTCGAATTGCTCGACAATACGATTGACATTTGTATCGCACAGCTTTACGACCGATTCAAAATTCAGTCGCAGAAAAAAGTCAAGAACTTCCCGTTCCTCATGGGACAGGGCATTTGGCTTGACTCGGACAAGCTGGGTCCTGACGATACCATTGAAGAAGTAATCAAACACGGAACGCTTACCGTCGGATTTATCGGGCTCGCGGAATGCCTGAAGGCTCTTGTGGGCGCACACCACGGAGAGTCAAAGGAAGCACAGAGCCTCGGACTTGAAATCGTCGGCTACATGAGAAAGAGAATGGATGAGCAGGCAAGAAAGACCGGCCTCAACTGGTCACTCATCGCAACACCGGCGGAAGGACTTTCGGGACGTTTTGTTAGAATCGACAAAGAAAGATACGGAATCATCCCGGGCGTTACGGACAGAGACTATTACACAAACAGTTTCCATGTTCCGGTATACTACCCGATAAATGCTTTCGAAAAGATCAGACTGGAAGCTCCTTATCACGAACTTACCAACGGCGGACATATTTCCTACATTGAACTTGACGGAGACCCACTTAAGAACCTTGATGCGTTCGAAAAGGTAGTAAGATGCATGAAGGAATCCGGAATCGGATACGGCTCCATCAACCATCCGGTTGACAGAGACCCTTGCTGCGGATACACGGGAATCATTGATAATGAGTGCCCGCAATGCCACCGCAAAGAGGAAGAAGGCGATGTCGGATTCGAGAGAATCCGCAGAATAACCGGATATTTGGTAGGAACCATGGATCATTGGAACAATGCCAAAGCGGCAGAGGAAAAGGACAGAGTAAAACATGACCTCAACACAGGATTCGAAAAACTTTAATTTCATACGGCTTGCAGGGGTCATAAGGGAATCCATCGTGGACGGACCGGGACTGCGGTTTACCGTATTCTGTCAGGGCTGTCCCCACGGATGCGAAGGATGCCACAATCCGGATACGCATGATTTTAACGGTGGATACGACTGCGAGATATCGAAGATTACAGCGGCAATCGATGAGAACCCGCTGCTGGACGGAGTAACCTTTAGCGGAGGGGAACCGATGTGCCAGCCGGAGGCCTTCCTGAATCTTGCCCGCGAAATCAAAAAAAGAAATCTGAACATCGTAATCTATACCGGCTTCACATTTGAGGAACTTCAGGAAAAGGCAAAAACAAACGATGCAGTGCGGCAGATCCTCCAATTGACGGATTTGCTCATTGACGGACCTTTTGTGCAGAAACAGCGCGATTTGACCCTGCTCTTCCGGGGAAGCAGCAACCAGCGGGTGATCGATATGAAGCAGACCTTAGAAGAGGGAAAGATCTGCCTTGCCGAAAAATATTTATAAGAATCATAAAAAATCGCTTGAAACAAGCCTCGCCATGTGGTATAATGGCTTGTGTTCGAGTGTGAACCCAATTTAAAACGAAATGCGTCAAGCTTAATATACTAAAGGAGGTGCGGTAAATGTCAAGAAAATGCGAAATTTGCGGAAAAGGTCAAGTATCTGGAAACAGCATATCCCATTCCGTAAGACATACAAGAAGAAAATGGAACGCTAACATTCAGACTGTAAGAGTTGCTGATGAAAACGGAACAGTTAGAAGAGCAAACGTATGCACAAGATGCATCAGATCGAATAAAGTAAACCGTGCCATTTAATTTATGAGTGAAAATCCGCAGAGTGATTCTTTGCGGATTTTTTAGTTAAATTTTCCACAGAAGCATACAGAAAGAGGGTGACAATATGTTGGATAAAATTATAGTAAACGGATTATATCCTGATTTTAATGAGAAGAAGATGAAAAATGCCAATATCGGCATCAAAGACGGGAAAATCGCTTTTATCGGAAGCGAACAGCCGGAAGCTGCGGAAATCATCGACGCAGAAGGCAAGGTGGTCTCTCCGGGCTTTATCGACATCCATATGCATGAAGAGAACTTCCGCAAGGAAGGCAAGAAATTCGTAATCGCGAGAATGATGATGGAAATGGGCGTTACGACAGCCGTGGGCGGAAACTGCGGCGTTATGTATCAGCCACTGTCGGAATTTAAACAGACCATTGAAGAACTGGGAGGAAGCCCGGTAAACTATGTTATGCTTGCGGGCTATAACCAGTACCGCACCGCTATGGGAATCGGAAGATACGCGCACCCTTCGCAGAAGCAGATGGACGAGCTTGCGGAAATTATGAAGCGCGAACTCGCAGAAGGTGCTTATGGCATTTCCTTCGGAATCGAGTACGATCCGGGAATCACATTCGACGAAATGCTGAATGCGGTAAGAGTTTCGGACAATCCACATCTTTTAGTGTCTGCACATTATCGTGACGAAACCAAGAAGGACGATCTCTTCCCAGTGGAAGAAATGATTCGTTTTGCTCTTGAAATCCCACAGAAATTTCAGATTTCCCACCTTTCCAGCTGCTCGGCGACCGGAAGCATGAAAGAGGCTTTGGAATGCATCAACGCGGCAATGGAAAAGAACCCGAGACTCAACTACGATACCTATCCGTATAACGCATTTTCAACGGAAATCGGCTCTGCTGTATTCGAGGACGGATGCCTGGAGCAGTGGGGCAAGGACTACAGTGACATTCTCCTCACGGACGAACCATTTAAGAATGTTCACTGCACGGAAGAGATTTTCAGAGAAGCAAGAGAAAAGTATCCGAATATGCTTGCAGTGGCTGCAGTCATGAATGAGGATGAAATCACAGCGGCAATCGTGAACAAAAACGGCATGGTCGCAAGTGATGCAATCATCAACAACGGAGGCGGACATCCGAGAGCAGCCGGCACATTCCCAAGAGTGCTCGGCAAATATGTAAGAGAAGAGAAGGCACTCCCGCTTATCGATGCTCTTCGCAAAATCACGCTTGAGCCGGCAAAGAGACTTGAACTTGACAATAAGGGCAGAATTGAAGCCGGCTGCGATGCGGACATCACAATCTTTGATCCCGAAACAATCATCGACAAGGCAGACTTCACGCAGCTTTCCCGTCCGGAAGGAATCGATTATGTTATCATAAACGGTAACACGGCGATTGCACACGGTGAGAATGTAAGCGAACGCGAAGGAAGATTTATTTCATTCTGCAAATAAAAATTTGAACCATGAGCAAGTGAAAAAAATAACTATATTTTTAGGCTTGAAATCTTTTGAGTGATTTGATACAATACAAGCAGATAAGTTATTGAAAATGAAAGAGAACAACTTTTTGTGACTGACGGAAATGCGGATAACCGCAAGGGAGCAAGAAGTTTAAATGTCGACCGTCTGGGCGTATTTGTTCCCTTATTTGGGGGATGAATATGCCCTTTTTTAGTTAAAAAAACGGAGGAAATGTATGAACAAAATTGGAATTATCATGGGTTCGGACAGCGACCTTCCAATTGCCGAAAAAGCAATCGAAAAACTTGCGGAGTATGGGATTAATTACGAGGTGCATGTCTATTCAGCACATCGCACACCGGAAGAAACAATTCGATTCGCAAAAGAAGCCCGCCAAAACGGATTTGACGCATTAATCGGAATTGCCGGTAAGGCGGCACACTTGGCAGGTGTGATTGCGGCGAACACGACACTGCCGGTTATCGGCGTGCCGGTAAACTCTTCGCTAGAGGGAATGGATGCACTTCTGTCGACCGTTCAGATGCCGCCGGGAATTCCGGTGGCAACCGTAGGAATCGACGGTGCTGCCAATGCAGCAATCCTTGCCGCGGAAATTTTAGCGGTATCTGATGAAAAGCTTGCACAGCTGCTTTTAAAAAAGCGCATAGAGGCCAAAGAAGCAGTTTTAGAAAAAAACCACAGAATTGAAGAAAAATGGAACGGAGGAACAAAATGAGCAAGAAATTAGTGTACACAGGAAAGACCAAAAATGTATTTGAGATGGAAAACGGGAACTTTCTTTTAAAGTTTAAGGATGATTGCACAGGTAGAGATGGGGTGTTTGACCCGGGCGAAAATTCGGTAGGGCTTACGATTGAAGGCGTAGGAGATGTAAATCTCAGAATGTCAACCTATTTCTTCGAAAAAATCAATGCAGCAGGTATCAAAACTCATTTTGTCAATGCTGATTCGCAAGAAACAACGATGGAGGTTCTTCCGGCAAAGGTATTCGGGAACGGACTGGAAGTTATTTGCCGTCGTAGGGCAGTGGGAAGCTTTATACGCCGCTATGGAGAATACATTGAAGAAGGTGCAGTTCTTCCGGATTATGTAGAAACAACTTTCAAAAATGATGAAAAGAATGATCCGCTCGTAACCAAGGACGGTTTGATTGTTCTCGGCATTATGACAGCGGAGCAGTATGAAGAAATCAAAGAAATGACACAGAAGATTACGCAGATTGTTGCTGATGATTTAGAACAAAAGGGGCTGGTGCTCTATGACATCAAGTTTGAATTTGGCTATGACAAGAATGGAAAAGTAATGCTGATTGATGAAATTGCTTCCGGAAATATGCGAGTATATAAGGATGGTAAGTACATTGATCCAATGACACTTTCCAAATTATTCTTTGCATAAATTATCATTGAGGCATAGTAAGAAAACGGAGGTGTAACATTGGGTGGTTTCTTTGGAGCTGTATCCAAAAGGAATGTAGTCCCGGATGTTTTTTTCGGAACAGACTATCATTCACATTTGGGAACGCGAAGAGCCGGCATGGCGGCGGTCGGCACGGAAACAGGATTCCGGCGTAAGATACATAATATTGAAAATTCGCCGTTTCGAACCAAATTCGAGGGAATTACGGAAGAAATGAAGGGAACCGGATGTATCGGATGCATAAGTGATGCGGATCCGCAGCCGATTTTGATTCGTTCGAAGCTTGGAATATTTGCAATTACAACGATAGGATTGATTCGAAATGCAGAAGAACTTGCAAAAGAGTTTTTGGAAAAAGAAAACGGTCACTTTGAGGCTTATACAGGAGGAAAAATCAATGCTACGGAGCTTGTTGCAGCTTTGATTAATCAAAAAGAAAGTTTTGAAGAGGGAATTAGATTTGTGCACAAAAAGATTGAGGGGTCCATTTCCATATTGATTTTGCTGGAAGACGGGAGTTTAATCGCTGCCCGTGATAAAGTCGGAAGACTTCCGGTTCTGATCGGAAAAAATGAGGACGGATACTGCGTTTCGTTTGAATCCTTTGCATATCGAAAGCTTGGATATGAAGATTTTAAAGAGTTGAATCCGGCAGAGATTGTGAAAATCACCGCAGACAGCACAGAAACTCTCGATGCAGGCGGTAAAGAAATGAAGATTTGTGCGTTTCTTTGGACTTATTATGGTTATCCAACTTCCAAATACGAAGGCGTGAATGTGGAAATCATGCGTAACCGTAACGGAAGGATTTTAGCTAAGACGGACAAGAAAAACAGTATCGTATCCGACATTGATTTCGTCAGCGGAGTGCCGGACTCCGGAACTCCTCATGCGATTGGATATGCGAATGAGAGTGGAATCCCATTTGCCCGTCCATTTATCAAATATACCCCCACATGGCCGCGGAGTTTCATGCCGATCGGACAGCAGGAAAGAAACATGGTCGCAAAAATGAAGATGATACCGGTTCACGAGCTGATTGAAGGCAAAAAGCTTTTACTTGTGGACGACAGCATCGTTCGAGGAACTCAGCTTCGGGAGACGGTGGAATTTCTTTACGAAAACGGTGCGAAGGAAGTTCATATGCGGTCAGCTTGTCCGCCGATTATGTATGGGTGCAAATTTCTAAACTTTTCAAGAAGCAATTCTGAGATGGATTTGATTGCAAGACGAGCGATGTTTGAGTTGGAAGGAAAAACAGCAACAAATTATATTGAAGAATATATTGACGGAAGAACAGAAAGAGGCAAGGCGCTCAGAAAGAATATCAGTGAACGCTTGCACTTTGATTCTCTCGATTATCAGACCCTTGAGGGCATATCGGAAGCCATCGGAATCGAGCCATGCAAACTCTGCACTTACTGTTGGAACGGAAAGGAATAAACAATGAATAATTCAAAATCAGACAGCTATGCAAAGGCAGGCGTGGATATCACAGCAGGATATCGTGCCGTGGAACTGATGAAAACACATATTGCAAGAACAATGACGAGCGGAATGCTTTCCGGCATCGGAGGCTTCGGAGGACTGTTCGAGCTCGATTTAACCGGAATTATGAAGCCGGTGCTTGTCAGCGGAACCGACGGCGTGGGAACGAAGCTGAAACTTGCGTTTTTGATGGATAAGCATGATACCGTCGGAATCGACTGCGTGGCGATGTGCGTCAACGATATCATCTGCTGCGGCGCGAAGCCGCTGCTTTTCCTCGATTATATTGCCTGCGGAAAGAATGTTCCGGAAAGAATTGCAGAAATCGTTTCGGGAATCGCGGAGGGATGCGTGCAGTCCGGTGCGGCGCTTGTAGGCGGTGAAACCGCAGAAATGCCGGGATTTTATCCGGTAGACGAATATGATCTTGCGGGATTTTCAGTCGGCGTGGTTGATAAGTCTAAGATTATCGACCATAAGACGATGAAAGAAGGAGACATCGTAATCGCGCTGCCTTCGAGCGGCGTTCATTCCAACGGATTCTCCCTTGTGCGTAAAGTTTTCGACATCGAAAATACAGACATCCGCACGCCGCTTGCCGAGCTTTCCGGAAAATCCCTTGGCGAAGCGTTGCTTGCGCCTACGAAAATCTATGTAAAGCCGATGCTTGCGCTTTTCGAGAAGGTGCAGGTCAAAGCCGTTTCCCACATCACCGGCGGCGGGTTCTATGAGAATATTCCGCGCAGCATTCCGGATGGACTTTGCGCGAAGATAAAAAAGGACAGCGTACGCGTTCTTCCGATTTTTGATTTGATCGCAAAGACAGGCGAAATTCCTGAAAGAGACATGTTCAACACCTTTAACATGGGTGTTGGCATGAGCGTGGTCATTTCGGCAGAAGACGCGGAAAAAGCACTTGCAATACTGAAGGAAAGCGGAGAAGACGCCTACATCATGGGCGAAATCGTCTCCGCATCTTCCGGCAGCGAAAAGGTGGAATTATGGTAAAAGCAAAGATTGCGGTACTGGTATCGGGCGGCGGCACAAATCTGCAGGCACTGATTGACGCGCAAAGCAGCGGCATTCTGAAAAGCGGGGAAATCGTGCTTGTCGTTTCGGGAAACGAAGATGCCTATGCGCTTACCCGCGCTGAAAAGGCGGGAATCCGGGCAGAAGCAGTGCCTTATAAAAAATGCAGTTCCCAGCAGGAGTTTGAAGCAAAGATTTTAGAGCTTCTCGAGGAGGAAGAGATTGATTTAATTATTCTTGCAGGATTTTTGAATATTTTGACGGAAAACTTTACGGCGCAGTATCCGGAGCGGATTCTCAACATTCATCCGTCTCTGATTCCGTCATTCTGCGGGAAAGGCTTTTACGGACTGAAAGTACACGAAGCGGCACTTGCTTACGGCGTAAAGGTGACCGGGGCGACCGTGCATTTTGTCAACGAAGTTCCCGATGGCGGACGCATTCTCATGCAGAAAGCGGTTTCTGTTGAAGAAGGCGATACACCTCAGACCCTTCAAAGGCGTGTGATGGAGGAAGCGGAGTGGATACTGCTTCCCGCTGCGGCGGAAAAAGTGTGCCGGACGATACTGGAAAACAGAAAGGACGCAATATGAATCGATACGAAAGAAAATCTCTCGCGGAAATTTTGCGGAAAAACAGCTATCCGGGAAGAGGAATCGTCTGCGGGAAGAGCGCGGATGGAACGAAGGCAGTTACTGCCTATTTCATCATGGGAAGAAGCGAAAATTCGAGAAACCGTGTTTTTAAAGCCGAAGAGGAAAATGTGACCATCTATCCTTTTGACGCTTCCAAGGTGGAAGACCCGTCCCTCATCATCTATTCGCCAATCAGAAAGCTGGATAATCGTCTCATCGTGACAAACGGAGACCAGACGGACACGATATATAACTTTCTCAAAGACGGAAAGTGCGCAGAAGAAGCACTTGGGACAAGATGTTTCGAACCTGACGCGCCGAATTTCACGCCAAGAATCAGCGCGGTTATGACCTTCGGAGAAACGCTTTCCTACCAGATGAGCATTTTGAAGAGCATGGATGCGGAAGGAAGGGAGTGCGCGCGCTATTTCTATAACTACACGGCAGAAGCGGGACTCGGACATTTTATACATACTTATGAGCAGGACGGAAATCCGCTTCCGACTTTTTGCGGGGAACCGCGGAGAATCGAAATACCGAATGACATCGACATTTTTACGGATGAAATCTGGGAAAACCTGAATGAAAACAATAAGATTTCGCTTTTTGTGCGGTTTGTGAGCCTTCTTGACGGGGAGAGAGAAGACCGCATGATAAATAAGAACAAATAATTTTGCAGGGAACGAAAATGAAAGAATATGAATTGAAGTACGGATGCAATCCGAATCAAAAACCGGCAAAGATCTATATGGAAAACGGAGCAGAGCTTCCGATTGAAATTTTAAACGGAAGACCGGGCTATATCAATCTGCTCGATGCGATGAACAGCTGGCAGCTTGTAAAGGAAATCAAGGAAGCTTTAGGGCTCTGCGCGGCGGCGTCTTTTAAGCATGTCAGCCCGACCTCAGCGGCAGTCGGCGTGAAAATGAGTGAAAACCTGAAAAAGGCGGTTTTTGCCGATGATATACCGGGACTGGACGAATCACCGATTGCAACGGCTTACGCCAGAGCAAGAGGGACTGACCGGATGAGCTCGTTCGGCGACTTTATCGCGCTTTCGGATAAATGCGATGTGCCCTGCGCGAAGCTGATTTCGCGCGAGGTTTCCGACGGCATCATTGCGCCGGATTATGACGAAGAAGCTCTGGAAATTTTGAAAAAAAAGAAAAAAGGGGCATATAATATAATAAAAATTGATACAGCTTATGTACCTGCGGCTGTAGAAAAGAAGCAGGTCTATGGCATAACCTTCGAGCAGGGCAGAAACAATCTGAAAATTGATGAAACCCTGCTGAATACAATCGTAACCGAAAATAAGAAACTTCCGCAGGAAGCAAAGCGGGATTTAATCATCGCGTTGATTACGCTGAAGTATACGCAGTCCAATTCGGTCTGCTTCGCTGCGGACGGACAGGCAATCGGCGTGGGCGCCGGGCAGCAGTCGAGAATCCACTGCACGAGACTTGCGGGCGATAAGGCTGACCTATGGCATCTGCGCCAGAGCGAGAGAGTTCTGAGACTTCCGTTCCGCGAAGATGTGAAAAGACCGGAAAGAGACAACGCGATTGACATCTATCTTTCACAGGACACTGACGATGTACTGGCGGACGGAAACTGGGAGCGTTTGTTTACCGTAAAACCGCAGCCGTTTAGCAAAGAAGAGCAGCGGGAGTATCTGGCGAAAATCAAAGGCGTCTGTCTGGCATCCGATGCTTTCTTCCCATTTGGAGACAACATCGAGAGAGCTGCAAAGAGCGGCGTTTCCTATATCGCGCAGCCCGGCGGCTCGATGCGGGATAAAAATGTGATTGAAACCTGCAATAAATATCATATGACGATGGCGATGACCGGAATCCGGCTGTTCCATCACTGATTCCGGGAGGTAAAGAAATGAAAATCATGGTAGTAGGCGGCGGAGGAAGAGAGCATGCCTTAATCAAAAAAATAAAAGAAAGCCCGAAGACCGGAAAAATTTACGCGCTTCCGGGAAACGGCGGAATCGCGCAGGACGCGGAATGCGTGAATATTAACGCGAAAGATATCCCGGGCATGGTGAAATTCGCAAAGGAAAAAGAAATCGACTTTGCAGTTGTCGCGCCGGATGACCCGCTGGTTTTAGGTGCGGTCGATGCGCTGCAGGAAGCCGGCGTGAAAACCTTCGGACCGACGAAGGCTGCGGCAATCATTGAAGGAAGCAAAGCCTTTTCCAAAGACCTGATGAAAAAATACGGAATTCCGACGGCTGCATACGAGACCTTTACGGATATGCAGGCGGCGCTCGATTATCTGGATACACAAAAAGCGCCGATTGTGGTGAAAGCAGACGGACTTGCGCTTGGAAAGGGCGTAATTCTGGCAGAAACAATCGAAGAAGCGAAAAAAGCGGTCGCTTCGATGATGGAGGACAAAATTTTCGGCGAAAGCGGAAGCAGGGTTGTCATTGAAGAATTCCTGACCGGCCCTGAGGTGTCTGTTCTCTCGTTTACGGACGGAAAGACGCTGATTCCCATGATTTCCTCTATGGACCATAAACGCGCTCTGGACGGCGATATGGGGCTGAATACGGGCGGCATGGGAACAATCGCACCGAACCCGTATTATACGAAAGAAATTGCCGAGCAGTGCATGAAGGAAATCTTCCTGCCGACGATTGCGGCGATGAACGCAGAAGACCGTACTTTCACGGGATGCCTGTACTTCGGTCTGATGCTGACGGCAGACGGCCCGAAGGTCATCGAGTATAACTGTCGTTTCGGTGATCCCGAAACACAGGTTGTACTTCCTCTTTTAGAGAGCGACCTGCTTGAAATCATGCTGCATATCTATGACGGTACTTTGGACGAGGCAGAGGTGAAATTCAGCACTGACAGCGCATGCTGCGTGGTTATGGCTTCCTCCGGCTATCCTGCGAAGTATGAGACAGGCTTTGAAATTACAATGCCTGAGGGCAAAAACATCTACGTTGCCGGAGCAAAGCTTGCAGACGGAAAGCTTGTGACATCCGGAGGAAGAGTTTTAGGCGTAACGGAAACCGCGCCGACTCTTGAAGCGGCGATTCGGAAATCATACGAAACCGTTTCAGAGGTAAAGTTTGAAAACGCATTTTACAGAAAAGACATCGGCGCTCGCGCTTTGATGGCGGAAAGGAAGTAAGAATGGTTTACAGAATTTTTGTAGAGAAAAAGCCCGGACTGGCGCACGAAGCAGAAGCGCTGCTTTACGACCTTCGTGAGGTTTTGCGTGTAGAAGGATTGAAGGATGTTCGGATTTTCAATCGATACGATGCAGAAAACATAAGTGAAGAGCTGTTTGAATACGCGGTACATACCGTTTTCTCAGAGCCGCAGATTGACAAGGCGGTAAGAAGACTTCCGGAGGCAGACTGCATCTTTGCGGTGGAATATCTTCCGGGACAGTTTGACCAGAGAGCCTCTTCGGCAGAGGAATGCATTCAGATTATTTCCAAAGGCGAACGACCGACGGTCAGAACCGCCAAAGTTTATGCGTTATACGGAAAGCTGACAGAAGAAGCTGTTTCAGCGATTAAAAAATATGTGATTAACCCGGTAGAAGCAAGGGAAGCGGAAATGACGCTGCCGCAGTCGCTGAAGCCGGAATATGAAATCCCGCAGGAGGTGGAAACCATTGAAGGCTTCACCAATCTTACGGAAGCTGAACTTGCGGAATTTATCAAAACACGCGGACTTGCAATGGACACGGCGGATCTTTTGGAATGCCGGAAGTACTTCCGCTCGGAAAACCGCCAGCCGACGATTACGGAAATCCGGATGATTGACACATACTGGTCGGATCATTGCAGACATACGACATTCAATACGACAATCGACCATGTTGTTTTCGAAGACGAGATGCTGCAGGAAGCCTATGAGCGCTACCTTGGAATCCGTGAAAAACTCGGACGCGCGAAGCCGATAAGCCTTATGGACATCGGTACGATTGCCGCAAAATACCTGAAAGCGCAGGGCAAGCTTTCCAACCTCGACGAATCCGATGAAATCAACGCCTGCACGGTCAAAATCGAAGTTGAGCACGATGGTAAAAAAGAGGACTGGCTGCTGCTCTTTAAAAACGAAACGCACAATCACCCGACGGAAATTGAGCCGTTTGGCGGCGCAGCAACCTGTATCGGCGGCGCAATCCGCGACCCTCTGTCAGGCCGCTCCTATGTATACGGTGCAATGCGTCTTACCGGAGCAGGCGATCCATTGACCCCGGTAAGCGAAACGCTTGCAGGAAAGCTTCCGCAGAGAAAACTCGTCACGACGGCTGCGGCAGGATACAGCTCTTACGGCAATCAAATCGGACTTGCGACCGGACAGGTTGATGAGATTTATCATCCGGGCTATGTTGCCAAGCATATGGAAATCGGCGCGGTTGTAGGTGCCGCGCCTGCGGAAAATGTAATAAGAGAAACACCGCAGGCAGGCGATAAGGTGATTCTTCTTGGCGGCAAAACCGGTCGGGACGGCTGCGGCGGAGCGACAGGCTCTTCCAAGAAGCATGACAGCTCGTCCTTGGAAAACTGCGGAGCGGAAGTGCAGAAGGGCAACGCGCCGGAAGAAAGAAAGCTCCAGAGACTTTTCCGAAATCCAACTGCTTCCAAAATGATAAAACGCTGCAACGACTTCGGTGCGGGCGGCGTTTCGGTTGCGGTCGGAGAACTTGCAGACGGACTGAAAATCGACTTAAACCGCGTACCGAAAAAATATGAAGGGCTGGACGGAACGGAGCTTGCGATTAGCGAATCGCAGGAAAGAATGGCGGTAGTCACATCCGCGGAAGATGCGGAGCGCTTCATCGCGCTTGCGGCTTCCGAAAACCTGGAAGCTACGATTATCGCAGAAGTTACCGAAGAGCCGCGTCTTGTCATGTCATGGAACGGCAAGACCATCGTTGACCTCTCCAGAGCATTTTTGGATTCCAATGGGGCAGAAAAACATATCGATATTGTAACACCGAAGGCGCAAGATTATCAAAAAGAGGCAAAGAAAGCCTCCTTCAAGACGCGGATTGAAGAAATCGCGGAGGATTTGAACTGCTGCTCCAAGCGTGGACTTTCCGAAAGATTCGACTCGACAATCGGCGCGGGAACCGTGCTCATGCCGTTCGGCGGCAAATATCAGAGAACGCCGGCGCAGGCGATGGTACACAAAATCCCGGTTGAAAAGGGCGACACTGCTACAGTCAGCATGATGGCATGGGGCTACAACCCGTTCATCACGGAAAAGAGCCCATACCACGGTGCTTACCTTGCGGTTGTTGAATCTGTCTGCAAACTGGCGGCAGCAGGAGCTTCTTTAGAGGACATCTATCTGTCCTTTCAGGAATATTTTGAGAAGCTTGAAGATAAGCCGGAACGCTGGGGCAAGCCGCTTGCGGCACTTCTCGGGGCGCTGGATGCCCAAATCGGCTTAGAAGCGGCTGCCATCGGCGGCAAAGACTCCATGAGCGGTTCGTTTGAGGAACTCCATGTACCTCCGACCCTTGTTTCGTTTGCCTGCACGACAGAAAATATCGACAGCGTTATTTCGCCGGAATTTAAGGAAGCGGAAAACTTTGTTTATCTTCTGAAACCGGAAGAAAACGAAAACGGACTGCCGGACTGCGCGTCCATCAGAAAGAATATCGCAAAAGTACATAAACTCATTCATCAGGGCATCATCAAAGCGGCATGGACGCCGGGAATGGGCGGCGCAGCAGAGGCTCTGATTAAGATGATAATCGGAAACCGCATCGGTATCGACCTCGACTATGATTTAAACGAGGAAGAACTGTTTGCATATCATTACGGCGCTTTTGTTTTGGAGACAACGGAAGAACTTTCGGGCGCATTGCTTCTTGGAAGAACCTGCTCGGATTTCGTGATCTCCAAACAGGATATTCTCATAGATATGCTCGATATTCTCGACCTTTATGAGAAGAAGCTGGAGTCTGTGTACCCGTGTAACCTTGAAAAGACAGATAGAATGATTAATACGGTGTCCTACAGAAAACCTGCTGAATTTGCTTCCGCTGTGAAAATCGCAAAGCCAAAGGCGCTGATTCCGGTATTCCCGGGCACCAACTGCGAATATGACACTGCGAAGGCATTTGAGAGGGCAGGTGCGGAGAGCGAAATCTTCGTGCTGAACAATCTCAGCCCGGCAGCTGTAGCAAAATCCGTAGAGGTTTTCGCAGAAAAGATAAAAGAATCGCAGATGATTTTCATCCCGGGCGGCTTTTCGGGCGGCGACGAACCGGATGGTTCGGGCAAGCTGATTACCGCATTCTTCCGCAATCCGGAAATTAAAGAAGCCGTAACGCAGCTCTTAGAGGAAAGAGACGGTCTGATGGCGGGAATCTGTAACGGTTTCCAGGCACTGATTAAACTCGGACTGGTACCGTTCGGCAAAATTATCGATACAGACGAAACTTGTCCGACCCTGACCTACAACCGAATCGGACGCCACCAGTCGAAGCTGGTAAGAACCCGCATCGCATCCAATAAGTCTCCATGGCTGATGAACACGGAAGTCGGGGAGATTTACACTGTGCCGATTTCCCATGGTGAGGGGCGTTTCATCGCAGGTACGCAGCTGCTTCAGAATCTGGCGGACAACGGACAGATTATCACGCAGTATGTGGATTTAAGCTCAAATCCGACGGACAAAATCCAGTACAATCCTAACGGCTCAGACTGGGCTGTGGAAGGTCTGATTTCACCTGACGGCAGAGTTTTGGGCAAGATGGGCCATTCCGAACGAATCGGCAGCGGTCTGTACCGGAATGTTCCGGGCAGATTCGATATGCAGATGTTTGAATCCGCAGTAAGATACTTCAAATAAATCAAAAGGGCTTTAGCCGCTCGCAAAACCTGCGCGGCCAAGGCCCTTATTTTCTCATTAGTGAAATTCCGCAAATGATGAGTAAAACTCCAAGAATAATCAGCCATGCTTTCGGCGGGAGGAAAAGAGCGCAGAGCGTAACTGCGCCGAAAACCAAAAGCACGAAGCCGACATCCTTGGTCTCTTTGCATATTTTAAAGCCCTTTTTCTTTCTCGGGCCGCAGTTGTTGTGATTATTGCAGTTATAGTTATTTCCCATTTTTTCACCCTTAGCAGTATATGCAGGACGGGGCGGGGAAGTGACAGGGCGGTGGGGAAAACAGCCTTTTATTTTCTTGCCACAGAGGAATTAGAAAGCCAGAGCATGAAGCGGCTGGCAGGTGTTATCGCCCGTACAACGAAAAACACGCTGCTGCAGAAAGCCGTATTCACAGATTGGCTGGATCTGTTCCGCGTCATTGCGGACTATAAGCCGGAGGAAAAGAAAGTGCTTGTGATTGACGAGTTCCCATACCTTTGACAGCCCTCTGTATGGCCGCAGAACAGCGCAGATGCGATTGGCACCACTGCCGTTTACGGATGTATACGCTGTTCAGCAGATGCCATTTGATCAGACAGTAGAACAATATGCCGTGACAGGCGGCGTTCCGAAATATTTGGAGTTCTTTGAAGACGGACGGCAGCCATAAACTTGGAAAGATTGCCGGTGTGCTCGGACAGGAAACATCTGCGTTAACTCCTTATTTAGCTACACTTACGGACGGGGCGATTCCTTTTGTACCGTCCCGCATCGGTTCCTATTGGCTGAATGATTTTGATGGGGACACAGAAATTGATGTCATGTTAAATTGGCGAGCCCTAACTTTGCAAAAAAAGTCAAATTTTAAAACTTTTTGCACTGAAATGCAAAAAGTTGATTATTTCATCAGCTTGTGCTATACTAAAACGCAGGAGGTGTGAAGACATGATAGATTCCCACGAACTCAAACAACGAGATAACTATTTAAACAAGCTGATTGGTTTTCAAGATACCGAGCCGATCAAGGTGATTACCGGCATTCGCCGCTGCGGAAAGTCCAGTCTGTTGAAGCTGATGGTCCGGCATTTGAAAGATACCGGAATTTCACCGGAACAAATCATTGAGATGAACTTTGAATCCTTTGATTTTCGGGGGATGAGCGCCGATGACATCTATCGCTACGTGAAAGAACGCATCGTATCCGGAAAGCGGATGTATCTTTTCTTTGATGAGCTGCAGCGAATCAGAGCCTGGGAAGATGCGGTAAACGCCTTCAGGGTGGACTTTGACTGTGACATCTATGTTACCGGGTCAAACGCTTATCTTCTGTCTTCGGAGTATTCCACCTATCTATCCGGACGGTGTGTGGAAATCAAAATGCTGCCGCTCTCTTTCCGTGAGTTCCTTGATTTTCACGGTTTTGAAGTTCGTGAAACACAAAGTGCACTCGGTGGACTTCGCAAACAGGTATTCGACAAGAACGGTGAACGCTATGAACTGAGGGAGGTTTTTGATGCCTATATGCGCTTCGGCGGGATGCCCGGCATTGTTGATGTTGGGCTGGAGCAGGAAAAGGCACTGGCGCTTCTTGACGGCATCTATTCCACGGTGGTCATTCGTGATATTTTAGAGAGAGAAAAGCACAGGGGTCAAAAACAGATTACAGATCCCGCGCTGCTGCGTAAAATCATCCTCTTCCTTGCAGATAACATCGGTTCCAGTGTTTCTATTGCATCCATCGGCAACACACTGGTAAACGAGGGGCTTTTGGACGACGAAAAACGTAAAGGTGCTCCCAGTGCACATACTGTGCAGGCATATGTGAATGCGCTTCTGGAAAGTTATTTCTTCTATGAAATCAAGCGCTTTGATATCAAGGGCAAAGCCTATCTCCGTACCTTGGGGAAATATTATATCGTTGACATCGGTCTTCGCAATTATCTGCTGGGATTCCGCAATCGGGACAGCGGTCATGCCATCGAGAATGTCGTTTACTTCGAACTGCTTCGCCGGGGCTATGATGCAGCAATCGGCAAGAGCGGCAATGCTGAGGTGGACTTCATCGCAACAAGCGCCGACGAGAAAAAATATATCCAAGTAACGGAGTCCATGATGAACGAGGACGTGCGTAAGCAGGAACTTGCACCATTGCAAAGCATTCGCGATAACTACGAAAAAATCGTGTTATCCCTTGAGCCGGGGCTTGATGCTTCCTATGACGGCATCAAATCTGAAAACCTCATAGAATGGCTGCTCGGTGAATAGGAAGACAAGACGAGCTGGAATTCGTAATATTCAGCAAAAGCGGATTTACAAAGCGGATGCTTGATATCGCAAAGGAAAATGCCGGAATTTTTTTGATTTACGAGGAATAGTTGGTGTAATGGTTCGGACAATGAAAAAATGCTTGATTTTCACCATTTAATCCAATATAATGATACTAAGAGGTGAAAATATGATAAAAACGACAAACATGATTCTCGAGGAACTGCGAAGTTATGCAAATCCAAAGGCGAAACTTTCACGAATGGCGAATCAAGGAGAATGCTTCCGCATTACGAGAGGATTGTACGAAACAAATAAAAACACTCCCGGATATTTGCTGGCAGGCAGCATTTACGGACCGTCGTACATTTCGTTTGAATATGCGCTGGCATATTATAACCTGATTCCTGAAGCTGTATATACCATTACCTGTGCAACCTTTGAGAAGAAAAAGAAAAAAATCTTTCAAACACCTTTCGGAAATTTTTCTTATCGAGATGTGCCATCTGCCGCATTTCCGCTGGGAATCAACCTGATACAAGAGGGAGAATATTTTTATCGAATTGCAGAACCGGAGAAGGCACTGTGCGATAAGCTCTATACGATGTCCCCGGTAAAAAATACGGAAGAATTGGCAGAATTGCTGTTTCAGAATCTTCGAATCGAAAAAGAGGAACTTTTAAAATTAGATGCCAAGAAAATTGAACTGCTGTCAAATGCGTACCATGCGACTAATGTTGCAAAATTTGAGATTTTACTAAGGAGAATGCAAAAATGAGTACGATGATTGAACAAATGCTTCATATTTATTTCAAAAAATCAGCTAAACTTGAAATAACGAAAAGGGAATTATGCGCTTATTTTATTTTGAATTTCCGATTAAAAGAGATCGCTATCTGCATACACTCATCAGCAAGAAACCTTCCGATCGGTCAAAAATAAGAAAATCAGCAATTCGACAATCAAGAAGTATATTGATTATCTCTGTGATTCCTTCGTGATCGACAGCGCAATTCGAGATGATGTGAAGGGAAAGAAACACATTGATACGCCGGTAAAGTATTATTGTGCAGTACGGCACCAATGAAAAGGGGAACAGCATCCGCAAGCAGTTGGAGATTGACTTCGTCTGCAACAAAGGTTCCAAACGTTATTATATCCAGTCCGCTTACGCGATTCCGGATCAGGCCAAAATGGAGCAGGAACAGAGATCTTTAATGCTTACAGGAGATTTTTTCAAGCGAATGATTATTACCAAAGATACGCCTGCACCTTATTACAATGAGTCCGGCGTGTTGATTATGAGTGTCTATGACTTCCTGCTGAACGAAAACAGTCTGGACATTTAAGTCAATGGGAAAGAGCAACGAGACCTACCTAAAGGCCAGAAGGGACAGGAAGAAATTGAAATTCAAAAAAATCGAATGGAACTGTCGAATTTGGATCGGCAGTTGCGGCTTTGATTCAATTTTTTGGATCAATGCTATCGTAACAACAGTTAAAACTGTGAAAGAGAGCGAGGTGTTATGATGATCATAGAAGAAATTCTTGCAGGTGAATCAAAGAATATAGAGTTCAAAGAGAACCTGCCGGAGAAAAGCATCAAATATATGAAGTCTGTGGTTGGCTTTGCCAATGGAACCGGCGGGAAAATTATTTTTGGAATTGCCGATAAAACCAGAAAAGTTGTTGGCTTTGACAAGGAAGATGTGTTCAAGAAAATGGATGCCATTGCCAATGCTGTATCAGACAGCTGTGAACCGGCAATCATCCCGAATATTTCTTTACAGACGGTTGATGGCAAGACGGTCATTGTGGTAGAGGTTTCTGAAGGCAGACAGCGCCCATATTATATCAAAGCGCTTGGCAGAGATAGCGGTGTATATGTCCGAGTTGCCGGAACTACCCGCCTTGCTGACGAGTACATGGTAAAAGAGCTATTGTTTGAGGGCAGCAACCGCCACTACGATCAGACTTTGTGTACCGGGCTGAATATTACGGATGAAGATATTGATGCTCTTTGTAAAGCTATGAAGGAGCAGGCAGTCAAGAATGCCCACAATGAGGAGCAGAAAGCATCCATCAAAGATGTCGGCAGACAGCAGCTGCGTTCTTGGGGGATTTTGATTGAGCGTGATGGAAAAGATTATCCGTCCAATGCCTTTGCTATTTTGACTGGCAACGGCGGACTTCATGTTGCAACGCAATGTGGCGTGTTCAAAGGTACAACGAAAGCAGTATTTGTTGACCGTAGAGAATACACCGGTCCGCTATGGGAGCAAATAGATGAAGCTTTTCAGTTTGTTCTGAGAAATATTCATTTGGGTGCTACCATTGTTGGAATTTATCGACAGGATATTTACGAGATTCCACCGGATGCCATTCGTGAGTTGATTATCAATGCCATGGTACATCGCAGTTATCTGGATCATGGCACAATACAGGTTGCGGTATATGACAACCGATTG
>ENA-ORSL01000886-ORSL01000886.1-human-gut-metagenome-genome-assembly--contig:-NODE-886-length-27923-cov-6.834864_pt1 | contig 27923 bp, 25 predicted proteins | sample MGYA00242190_ERZ509157 | MGnify/ENA primary metagenome ERZ509157 (study PRJEB26280, sample SAMEA2338664) | human gut metagenome | biome: human gut; feature: human-associated habitat; material: faeces...
GCCCGTACTGTGGAATGGACACGTGATGAGGTGCGCAAGGCAAAATCTCTGACCGATAAGCCCTTCGGTGTCAACGTTATGCTGATGGCTCCGAACATTGCCGAAATCATTGCTATGCTGTGCGAGGAAAAGGTAGCCTTTGTTACCTTGGGCGCAGGCAACCCGGTGCCGCATATTCCTGCCTTCCATGCTGCAGGTATCAAGGTTATTCCTGTAGTGCCTAATGTTAAGCTGGCAAAGCGCATTGAAGCTGCAGGCGCTGACGCTATGGTTATTGAAGGTATGGAGGCCGGTGGTCACATCGGCAAGCAGACTACTATGGCGCTGATGGAAAACGTACTGCCGCAGATTAAATCTGTTCCGGTGCTTGTTGCAGGCGGTATCAGCGACGGCCGTGCGCTGGCTGCAGCTTTGCTGATGGGCGCTGCTGGTGTGCAGATGGGCAGCCGTTTCCTGCTGACTGAGGAATGCCCGGCAAATCCTGTTGCTAAGGAGGCTATTGTCAAAGCAACCGATACTGACAGCGTAGCAACCGGCTACAGCCGTAATCTTGGTGTACGCTGCCTGGCGAACGCTTTTACCGATGCGTATACTGCCCGTGAAATTGCCGGTGCTCCCAAAGAGGAGCTGATGGCGATGGGTACAGGCACCAACCGCAGAGGTCTTGTGGAAGGTGATGTTACCAACGGTACCGTTATGTGCGGTCAGAGCTTGAACGTGCTGAATGATATTCTGCCCTGCAAGGATGTTATGGAGCGTATTATTGCCGAAGCTAAAGAGGCTATTGCTAACATACAGAAAATCGAGCTGTAAAAATTAAAGCAAAAAGCATGCATTGCTGTAAGAAGCGGTGCATGCTTTTTTGTTATCTTGCATCTGGTCTGTATTTATTCAGCTTATCTGGTTGCATTCGGGGAACAGGCTGCTTAATCGTTCTATTACCGCGGCAATTTTATCTGCCTCGATGGCAGCGTAATTGATAACGAGCGTGCAGCCGTTATTTTCTTCGGTATTATGACTATAATCGGAATAGAAGGAAAGGCACATATCTGCTGCCAGTGCTGCCTTGCGCACTTCTGCTTCCGTCAGTTTGGTGTTGATATGCAGTACAAAATGCGTACCGGCGTTGCGTTCGGTAATTTGCGAAACGGCGGCCAGCGGCGAAGCGTGGATGGCTGCCAAAATTTTGTGGCGCTGCTCGCGGTAGTAGTTTTTCATTTTGTTGATGTGGCGTTCAAAATAGCCTTCGGAAATAAAGCGTGCCAACGTATACTGCTCGAAGCTGGATACGGTGCAGCTGTAAAAGCTCATGGTCTGTTCGTAGCGCTCCAAAAGACGCGGCGGCAGTACCATGTAGCTGATGCGCAGCGAGGGCACAAGGCTTTTGGAGAAGGTGTTCATATAGATGACACGGCTTTGCGTATCCTGCGCGTACAGCGGCAGGATAAAGCGACCGGTGTAACGGAATTCGCTGTCGTAATCATCTTCAATGATATAGCGCTTGCGGATGCGGTTTACCCATTCAAACAGCTCCAGCCTGCGCGTTACGGGCATAACAATGCCGGTGGGGAAGTGGTTGGCGGGGGAAAGATGCACTACGTCGGCACCGCTTTCCTCCAGCTTGTCAATCATCAGACCGTTGTCATCAATGGGGATGTACTTCCAGGGATTACCGAAGCTGGCGGAGATGGAGGCGAATTTTTTATAACCTAGTTCTTCGATGGCGAAGGTGCAGGCGTGCCCGAACATCTGCAGCAGACGGCCGTAAAGATATTCCGTGCCGGCGCCGATGATTATCTGCGATGGGTCAACCTCCATAGCGCGGTTGTGTGCCAAGTAGGCGGCAATAGCCTTGCGCAGCTCGTAAACGCCTTTGTAGGGAACAGTTTTGAGCAGCTCTTCGTTGTGTACGGAAAGCGTTTCTCGCATCAGGCGTGTCCAGGTCGCCAACGGAAAGTTTTGCAGGCTGATGCGGTTGGCCTTGAAGTCGGCAAAGTATTCGCGCTCCGTTGCCTCCGGCAGCATTGCTGCTGCAGCCTTGCGGCGCACGCGGTAGCTGCTGACGTCTTCTACGAAGTAGCCCTTCTTTTCGCGCGAGGTGATGTAGCCTTCTACCGCCAGCTGGGCGTAAGCGTTGGCTACGGTGATGATGCCCACGCTCAGATGCTGTGCCAACGTGCGCTTGGAGGGCAGGCGTTCGCCTGCCTGCAGCCTGCCGCTGATGATATCCTGACGGATGCATTGATATAAGTAATCATAGAGCGGTGTGCTGCCGCGTTTATCTAAGTCATATGTTAACATAGGTGTTGTTTCTCCTTGATTCTAAAATATTTTTGCTTTTTGATTCTTTTAATAGAACCATTTTGATTATACAATAGTGACATCGCAAAAACAAGTCCCGTCACAACGGCGTGAAGGGCAAGAGCCAAATGAGGAGGATTATCATTATTATGGAAAAAGTAAAATTACAAGCACAATATGGTTTATACATTAACGGACAGTGGCGCAACGCATCCGACGGCGCAACCTATAATGCAGAAAGCCCTGCAGACGGCAGCCATCTGGCAGTTTGCGCCCAAGGCAGTCGCAAGGATGTAGAGGCAGCCTCCGCAGCAGCTTGGAAAGCCTTCAAAACCTGGAAAAAGACTACTCCGGCACAGCGTGCTGCTCTGCTGAATAAAATTGCCGATATTATTGATGCTAACAAAGAGCATCTGGCAATGGTAGAAAGCATGGATAACGGTAAGCCTATCCGTGAAACTATGAATGTAGATATTCCGATGGCAGCAGAGCATTTCCGTTATTTTGCCGGCTGCATCTTAGCGGAGGAAGGTCAGGCATCCGTACTTAACGAACAGTTCCTGTCCATCATCCTGCGTGAGCCTATCGGCGTAGTCGGTCAGATTATTCCCTGGAACTTCCCGTTCCTGATGGCAGCATGGAAGCTGGCGCCGGTGCTGGCAGCAGGCGACTGCACCGTACTGAAGCCTTCCAAGGAAGCAAGCCTTTCCATTCTGGAATTTGCCCGTCTGATTGACGGCGTACTGCCTGCAGGTGTGTTCAATGTTATTACCGGTGCGGGCAGCAAAACCGGTCAATATATGCTGGAGCACAAGAACTTTGCTAAGCTGGCCTTCACCGGCAGCACCGAGGTTGGCCGTAACGTAGGCCTGGCTGCGGCAGAACGCATTATCCCGGCAACCTTGGAGTTGGGCGGCAAGAGTGCCAACATTTATTTCGATGACTGCGATTTTGATCAGGCGATTGACGGTGCTCAATTGGGCATTCTCTTTAATCAAGGTCAGGTTTGCTGTGCAGGCAGCCGTATCTTCGTGCAGGATACTATTTACAATAAATTCGTACCGGCTTTAGTCAAAGCCTTCAATAAGGTTAAGGTGGGCTTGCCGTGGCATGATGATACTCAGATGGGTTCCCAAATCAACGAAACCCAGATCAAGAAAATCCTGAGCTATGTTGAAATTGCTAAGCAGGAGGGCGCTACTATTGCTTGCGGCGGTGAGCGCTTTACCGAGGGCGAGCTGGCCAAGGGTGCCTTCATGAAACCGACGCTGATTACCGGCGTAACCAATGATATGCGTGTGGCGCAGGAGGAAATCTTCGGACCTGTTGCCGTAGTTATTAAATTCCATGATGAGGACGAGGTTGTGGCTATGGCTAATGACAGCGAATACGGCCTCGGCGGCGCTGTTTGGACTAAGGATATCAACAAGGCTATCCGTGTAGCACGCAACGTGGAAACCGGCCGTATGTGGGTGAACACCTACAACCAGATTCCGGAGCATTCTCCCTTCGGCGGCTACAAAACCTCCGGCATCGGCCGTGAAACTCACAAGATGATTTTAAACCACTATACACAAGTGAAAAATATTATGATTAATCTCAGTTATGCTCCTTCTGGGTTTTATCCTCAGGACTGACGATTAATAAACAGGTTTATTCCTGATTAGTTGCGCAAAAAAAGCTCCGGCAGTTGCCGGAGCTTTTTTGCTAGAAGAAATTGCCGATGGGCGGTGAATTTTAATATAACAGGTGTTGCTGAATAATAAAAACAAGAAGCCAGTTGTTACGATGCATAATAATGGTATAAATGAAAGAGTATAAAGGTTTAACCTTGTAGTTGATTGACTATATAGGTGCGTGAGTGTATAATAAAATTTGATAAATAGTCGTTAAATAAGTGTGCGGATAGCATGACTTAAATAACAATCAAATTTATTTGCGCAAGGAATAGCAGATTTATCGATATTGCAAATAGGGGAGTATAGATGTGTATAAGAATAACCAAAAAATCGTTTTAATATTTTTATTTGTATTGTTGGATTATCTGGCAATTGTGGCAGCGGAGCAGAGCGCAGTTTTTTTGCGCAATTTTTTCTTTAACGCAACAAGTTTGCACATTTCCTGGTTGAATTTTTGGGTGATTTTCCCTGCTCTTTATATAATTTTTCTCAATATGCGCCAGCTTTACAGCCGACGGATGCCATTTTACAAAGAGGTTGAGCAAATTTTTCATTCCTGCCTTTATGGTACGGTAGCATTGGTGTTTGTGCTTTATGTAGCGCAAATTGCGGCAAGGACCAGCAGGCTTTTTGTATTGCTTTTTGCCGTTTTGGTTTTCCTGTTTATTGCTATCCTGCGTTATGCAACTAAGAAGTATCTGATAAAAAAACAGCTTCTGCAGATTCCGGTGCTGATTATAGGCGCTGGCAAAACGGCAGAGCTGCTTGCGCAGGCAATTGGCAGTGACGTTGGCATGGGTTATAAAATTGTCGGCCTGTTAGAGGATAACAAGGTACAGCATGGTATTTTGGACCGGTATCCGGTATTGGGAGGCTTTGCTGATGCCGAAAAGGTTATTGCCCAAACCGGTGTGAAGCGCGTGTTTATTGCTGCGCCGGGCTTGCGGGATGAGGCTTTGGGTTTGCTGATTTACCGAATTCAGCTTTTAGTGGAAAACATCGGTGTAATACCGAACTTTGTTGGTATACCGACGGGCGGTTTGGAAATAGAGAGCCTGTTTAATGAGAAGCTGGTTGTGCTGCGCTTGAAGAATAATTTGGCAAGACCGTTTAACAGAATGCTGAAAAATGTATTTGACTATACGCTGACAATTATCGGTACAATTGCGATTTCACCGATTTTGCTGTTTATCGCTGTTTGGATTTATAAGGACAGCCCCGGCCCCGTAATTTTTAAGCATATCCGTATCGGTAAGGACGGCAAGCCGTTTCCTTGCTACAAATTCCGCAGTATGTGTGTAGATGCCAAGGAAAAGCTGGCAGAGCTTTTGGCTAATGATCCTGCTGCGCGTGAAGAATGGGAACGTGATTTTAAGCTTAAAAATGACCCGCGTATTACAAAAAGCGGTGCTTTCCTGCGCAAGACCAGCCTTGATGAGCTGCCGCAGATTTTCAACGTGCTGAAGGGTGAAATGAGCCTTGTCGGACCAAGGCCTATTATTCAGGAGGAGCTGGAGCGTTACGGCGAATATGTGGGCGATTACCTGATGGTGAAGCCAGGTATTACCGGCATGTGGCAGGTGAGCGGACGCAGTGATATCGAATATCACGAGCGCGTGCTGCTTGACAGCTGGTATGTGCGCAATTGGAGTGTGTGGATTGATATTGTGATGCTGTTTAAGACTTTTGCTGTTGTGGCGATGAGAAAGGGTGCGTATTGATGAAGTATGATTATCTGGTAGTTGGCAGTGGCTTGTTTGGTGCTGTTTTTGCACACCAAGCAAAGGAAAAAGGCAAAAAAGTGCTTGTGATAGACAAGCGCCCTAACATTGCCGGCAACGTTTATACAAAAGAAATAGAGGGTATTAATGTACATATATATGGTGCGCATATTTTCCATACTAATTTAAAGCATGTGTGGGATTATGTTACCAAGTTTGCTGAATTCAACCGTTTTACAAATTCCCCTGTAGCTAATTATCGTGGCGAGCTGTACAGTTTGCCTTTTAACATGTATACGTTTAATAAAATGTGGGGCGTGGTAACACCTGAAGAGGCTGCTGCGAAGATTGAAGCACAGAAGCGAGAAGCTGGTATTACGGAACCGAAGAATTTGGAAGAACAGGCGATTTCTCTTGTCGGCACAGATATTTACGAAAAACTGATTAAAGGATATACGGAAAAACAATGGGGCAGACCTTGCACGGAATTGCCTGCGTTTATTATCAAGCGTTTGCCTGTGCGTCTGACATTTGATAATAACTATTTTAATGCTTTATACCAAGGCATTCCTGTTGGCGGTTATACAAAGATGGTAGCAAATATGCTGGATGGTACAGAGGTGCGTTTGGGTGTTGATTACCTGCAAAATAAAGCTGAACTTGATGCTTTGGCAGATAAGGTTGTCTATACCGGTCCGATTGATGCTTACTTTGATTATAAGCTGGGCAACCTGGAATATCGTAGTGTGCGTTTTGAAAATGAAGTGTTGGATATACCTAACTTCCAAGGCAATGCTGCAGTTAATTACACGGATAGAGAAACTCCTTGGACACGCATTATCGAGCACAAATGGTTTGAGTTTGGTAAAGATGCAGAAGGTAATGATTTGCCGAAAACGGTTATCAGCCGTGAATACAGCAGTGAATGGAAGCCGGGAGATGAGCCTTATTATCCTGTTAATGATGAGAAGAACGGTAAGCTGTATGCAGAGTATAAGCAACTTGCCGATGCGGAAGTAAAGGTTATTTTTGGCGGTCGCTTGGGCGAGTATAAGTATTATGATATGGATGCTGTAATTGATAGTGCGTTGAAATTGGCGGAAAGGGAATTGTACTAAGTTGAATAACAGAATTGAATGGATAGATGCCCTAAAGGGATTTGCGATATTGACTGTCGTCATAGGACATTGCGCAGATGGTATATTATCTGCAGGAATGTATAGTCAGTATAAATTTGAATTGCAGGCGCTTTATGATGCAATTTATTCTTTTCATATGCCTTTATTTTTTATAGTTAGCGGATTTGTTTTTTGGCTGAGCAAAAGCTATGATAGGTATAGAACTAAGGTGTTTGATTTTGTAATTGTATATGTAATTTGGGATTTCTTGACATGGCTGGGGAAATTTTTGCTTGGCTCAAAAGTCAACAGGCAGGTAGGCTTTGAAGATTTAATCGGTATGTTTTATCATCCAATTGCTCCCATGTGGTACTTGTATGTGCTTACAATATTTTATCTAATATTTTCTCTTTTAGATATAAAAAAAGTAAGTTTTAAAGTAGTTACACTGTGTGGATTTATTGCAGTTATAGACAAGATGGTAAATATGAATGTCGGCGTTATCAACCAAGTTCTATACTATGCGTACTTTTTTGTAGTGGGGGGGGCACATAGCACAAACAAAGCTTTATTTGGAGCTGAAAAGAAAGCATGTATTTGCTGCTCTTGTACTTTTGGCGGTTAACTGTTATGTGTATTTAAACTATATTACGATAAATATGCCACTAAATGCAATAAGAATATTTGTAGTAGCAAATTTAGTGTCAGCTATTTGTTTTTATTTAATATCAAAAACAGAAGTTAATTGTTTGTTGAGGGTAATGGGGGAGAACACTTTACAGATTTATGTAATTCACTGCTTTGTTACTGCAGGATTGAGGCTGGTATTTAAGGTTGCAGGTATAAACAGTTTGTTTTTATATATGATTGTCGGAACTATTTTAGGTGTGCTTATTCCTGTGGTTATTGCTAAAATTTGCACCAGGATTTATTGCCTTAATTTTGTTTTTCAACCGACTAAAACTATACAACGTTTAAGGAGCTGCTAATAATTAATGGATATTAAAATCTTAGTTGCAACACATAAGGCATATTGGATGCCTGAAGATGATGTTTACATGCCAGTGCATGTAGGCAGGGAAGGAAAACAGGATTTAGGCTTTACCGGTGATAATACCGGTGATAATACCGGTGATAATATTTCGCTTAAAAATGCTAATTACTGTGAACTTACAGGCCTTTATTGGGCTTGGAAGAATTTACAGTGTGATTATATTGGCTTGTGCCATTATCGCAGATATTTTGCCAATTCTCATCATGGAAGTGATTTAGATGCTAAAAAAGCAGCGATTTTCCATAAGGCGGATTATGAAAAATTGCTGCAGAGCTATGATGTTATTTTGCCTAAAAAGCGTAATTATTATATTGAAACTGTGCGCAGCCAATACGAGCATGCGCATAATAAGCGCGATTTAGACGAGGTGGAACGGATAATTGCCGAGCACTATCCGGAGTATAGCGATGCTTTTGCCAAGGTGATGGGCAGGACTAAGCTGCATATTTTGAATATGTTTGCCATGAAGAAGGAGCTCTTTGACGAGTATTGTGCATGGCTTTTTGACATTCTTTTCGAATTGGAGAAAAGAATCGATATCAGCAGTTATAATCAGTATGAGGCCAGAGTGTTTGGCTTTTTGAGTGAAAGGCTATTTAACGTGTGGTTAGAAAAGAAACAACTGAAGGTTGTAGAAGCAGATGTTGTTTTTTTAGAGAAGATCAATTGGCTTGATAAAGGCTGGAAGTTTTTGATGAGAAAGGTTAAGGGGTAGAGAAGATGAGAGTTTTAATTATAGCATTTCATCCTAGGACAATGACACCTTATAGTAAATTGTATGAAGATACGTTAAAAGAAAATAATGTAGAATATGATATTGTATTTTGGGATAGATTTTCTAATGGAGAATTAGAGCATGTTGGCAATGAGTATATAATACATAAGATTTGTACATTAGGTGGGAGCAAGTGGAAAAAAATTATGCCAATGATTTTTTTTAGGCGATATGTAAAAAAAATCTTGAATAATACAAGTTATGATAAATTAATAATACTTAATACATTACCAGCTGTCCTATTAAGTGATATTTTAATGAGAAAATATAAAGAGAAATATATTTTTGACATTAGAGATTATACATATGAAAGATATCATTTTTATAAAAAAAGAGTGGATTTATTGATAGAAAATTCATTCATGACCTCAATATCATCTAGAGGTTTCATGCGATTTTTGAATAAAAACAATAAAATATTTCTTAATCACAATATCAGTAATATAAAATCAAGAGATGCTTTCCAGATAGAAAATTTAAAACAAAAAAATAATATAAATATAGGATTTTTAGGAGTCTTGCGATACGAAAAAGAAAATAAAAGTTTAATTATTAATCTAAAAGAAAGCTTAAAATATAGACTGTTTTATATTGGACGAAAGTATCCAGAAGTTGATTTTGAGCAATTTTGCAAATCTAATGGTGTTAGAAATTGCTTCTTTTTTGGGGCTTTTGAAAATGATGAAAAACCATTATTATATAAAAAAATTGATATTATAAATTCAATATACGGAAATTCATCATTAGAAGTTTCTTGCGCTTTACCGAATAAGTTATATGATTGTCTGATTTTTAAAAGACCATTGATAGCAAGTAAAGGAACTTTTTTAGGTGAAATTGTAGAAAAATATCATTTAGGTTTTTGTGTTGATAAACTTGATAATATTGAAAAAATGTTAGATGAATACATTAGTCAATTTGATAAAGATAAATTTGAGAGCTATACAAGCATATTATTAGAAGAGGTGATATTAGATCAGAATAAGATAGTTGAAAAAATAAAGCAGTTTGTTATGTAAAAATGAAAGGAAAATCATGAAAGTTTTAGTGTTAGGTTTAACGGAATCGTTTGGTGGTTTAGAAAAAATTATTTTGGAACTTTTTTCACGCATAGGAAATAATATAAAAATAGATTTTGGATTTAGCTGTTCTAAGCCAGATTATTTTTTACAATATGAATCATATGGATTTACTTACATAAAGATTCCCAAATTAAATTCTCCAGTTAACTACTATAATAATATTAAAAAGATATGCAAAAAGAACAATTATGATATTGCATATTGTAATTTAGCTTTTTCTAATATTTTATTATTACTAGCATTAAGGAGTGGCGGAGTACAAAAAATTATTTTTCATTCTCATAATACTAAAATTGATGCAGAAAGCTTTTGTAAAAGATTAGTACTTACAATATATCATTATATTAGTAGACCATTAAGTAATATATTATTATGGAAAAAATTAGCTTGTTCTGCATTAGCTTACAAGTGGTTATTTGCTGAAACTCCGGATAATACTGCTATTATTCATAATGCTATCAATATTGATGAGTACATCTATGATGCTAACACTGCAGCTAAAATAAAAAAACAACTATTTAACAGCGAAGATGTAATAGTATTTGGTAATATAGGGAGATTTTCATATCAGAAGAATCAGCATTTCTTAGTGGATATATTTTCAGAAATCGTAAAAAATAACTCAAATGCAAGATTGTTATTAGTTGGTGATGGTGAGTTAAGAGAAACTATAGAAGAAAAAATTTTAGAAATGGGATTACAAGAGAAAGTAATTTGTACTGGCTTTAAAAAAAATGCAAAAATTTATTATCAAGCTATGGATTGTTTTGTGTTGCCATCGCGTTTTGAAGGATTACCATTAGTTGGAATTGAAGCACAAGCTAGTGGCTTACCTTGCTTTTTTTCAGATACAATAACTCGAGAACTAGCTATTACAGGCTTATGCCATTATATATCATTAAATAAATCATCTAAAGAGTGGGCTAAAATAATCACAGAAGAAATAGTTTACACAAGAATTAATATGAAAGAAATAATAGTTAAATCAGGATATGATATAGATAATGAAGCAATTAAACTAAAAAACAAAGTGTTTATGTGAGGTATTATAAATGAAATCAAATATAGGTTCAGTAATAGTTACTTTTAATCGACTTGAAAAATTAAAAAAAACATTAAGATGCTATGACAAACAGAACATGCAACCTAAATATATAATAGTTGTAAATAATGCATCAACAGATGGAACAAAAGAATATTTAAGTGAATGGTTATCAAAAACTACTCAATATAAAAAAATTGTAATTAATTTAGATGATAATATTGGAGGAAGTGGTGGCTTCTATGAAGGTCAAAAAGTTGCTTTGAAAGAAGACGCGGATTGGATAATGCTAGCAGATGATGATGCATATCCAGATGAAAATTATATTAGTACTATGCAAGAGTATATTGAAAGAAATGATAGTTTAGATGTTAGTGTGATATGTGGTAGAGTTTTTCAACTTGGGACATTTGTAAATCAACATAGAGCACGAATCAAATATCGAATAGGTAGCTTTGTAGATGCGGTTAAGAAGGATGAATATAATAAAAGTTTATTTGAATGTGATGTAGTATCATATGTTGGTCCAGTGATAAAAAAAGAAGCCTTAAATAGAGTTGGATTAGTAAATAAAGATTATTTTATTCTTTATGATGATACAGAACATTCTTTGCGATTGCGTAGTGTTGGGAAATTAATTTGTATAACTAAGACTAGCATATATCATGATACTGTCGAAGCTAGTAAAGCACCTACTTGGAAAAGTTATTATGAGTATAGAAATCAAATTAATTTAACTAAAAATTATTTAAATAATTATTGTGCGCTTTTGTTTTTGATTCTTTTTTCAAAAGCATTATTATGCCCATTAAGAGGACGTAGTATAACTGATGTTATTACGAGAGTAGTTGCAATTAAAGATGGCCTACTAGGGAATATGGGAAAAAAAAATAAATATGTGCCTGGTAGAAAAAATGAAAAATAAAATAATAGAAAATATTTTCTTTTTATTTTTAGTAAAAGGCCTTGAATATATACTCGCATTCATTACCTTTCCGTATCTCACACGAGTTTTGCAAGTTGAGCGCTTCGGTGCAATTGTGTTAGCCCAAGGAATAATACAATACTTTGTCTTGTTTACTGATTATGGATTTAATTTAACAGGACCGCGCGAAATTGCGCAAAATGATGGGAAAGAAAGTTTAGGTAATACTTTTTCGTCTATCTTTTTTGCTAAACTGTCATTACTCTTTATAGCAGTTTTGTGTTTTGCAATAGGAAGCTTTGGTTTATCTACACAATATAGCTTTGATTACAAATTATACGCAGTCTGGTTTTTACTAGTAATAGGTAACGTAATCTTCCCCATTTGGTTTTTTCAGGGAATACAGCAAATGCGTTATATTACATTAGCAAATATGATAGCAAGATTTGTTAGCGTTGCAGGTATTTTTTTGTTAGTAAAAGCACCTGATGATTATTTATTAGCAGCTTTTTTCCAAGCATCTGTGCCTTTAGTTGCTGGCATAGCTTCCTGGGTAATTATACTAAAAAACTATCCTAGGCTTTTATGCTTACCGTCTTTTGCATCGGTAAAACAGCAGCTAATAGATAGCTGGCAGATATTTGCTTCAACAATAGCGATAAATTTGTATACGGCTAGCAATGTAGTCTTTTTGGGAATGTTGACCAATAATATTGTAGTTGGTTATTTTAGCGGAGCTAAGAAGATAATTGACAATATTACAGCCTTGTTTTCGCCAATTTCACAGGCTGTATATCCACATATTTGTAAGCTTGTAGATGAATCAGAAGCTAAAGCTATGAAGTTCATAAAAAAAGTATTGCTAATTATGGGTGTAGGCAATTTTTGCCTATCTCTGATTTTGCTAACTTTTGCTGAATGGATAATCAAGCTTTTATTAGGTATTGGCTATGAACAATCAGTTTTAATGCTGCGTATAATGGCTTTTTTACCGTTCATCATAGCACTTAGTAATGTTTTTGGTATCCAGACTATGCTGCCGTTTGGTATGCAAAGCAAATTTAGCAAAATTTTGATGAGTGCAGCAGTACTGAATACAGTTATTGTCTTGCCTGCAATATATTTCTATCAAGGTATAGGAGTATGTTGCTCAATTGTAGTAACGGAAATGTTCGTTACTTGCTGCATGTATCTGATATTACATAGGAAAGGATTATTAAAAAGGTGATAATTTGACACAAGAGAAACTCCAATGTATAGAAAAGCTAATGCTTGCATTAACCATAATATTGATACCATTTGTAGCTTTACCTAAGCGTTTGATGATTGATACTATAGGTACAGAGGCAACTAATTATACAATGTTAATATTATTTGCAATGTTTTTATATGAATACATGAAATACAAACCTAAAATAAAGGAAAAATTCATAGCTTTTCTTGCTATTTTTACATTAATAAGAATAATATCCTTGGTTATAGGATTAGTATCATTTCCGTACTACGATTTAATTACTATGGATCAGATAAGTAAGTTACAAGTGATAGTTGATAAATTCCCTGCTTTAGGGAATGGTAAACAGCTTTTACCATATTGGTTATTTCTAAAGGAGAGCAAAAACATTATTTTTGATAATCTTACACTTTTCGGTTTACCAATTATTATGTGGCATTTATTTCATAAAGATTGGAAAAGTGGCTTTTTATATCTTAGGAAAGCTGTGCTTATTTTAGTAGGTGTTTTTAGTGTATATAGCGTAATAGAGATTTTATGGCTAAAGTTGCATTTGAATATAGCTAAAGATATTTTGTGTTTTATTAATCCATCCCTCTATGAACTTAAAGCAGCGCATGGATGGTGGCCACCTTTATTATGGGAAGGGCAGTTAAGAAGCGTTTGTCCTGAACCATCTTTTTTTGGTATTTATGCTTGTTTTTGTATACCGTTTTTATGGAGTTTTTTGTTAGATAAAGACAAACTGAAATATATAGCTTTATATACTTATTTCGTTTTAATGTTATTTTTGACAAAGGCTAGAACTGCTTTAGTAATATATATAGGGGAATGCAGTTTATTAATAATAAGCACTATATTATTTAGAACTAAAAAATGGTTTATGATATTGATAACTATCTTGTCTTCGACAGTAATTGTTTTTTTGATAACTTTATTTAATTATAATAATGAAGATAATCAAAAAAATAATACTTTAGCTAGTGGTGCTGAACAATATATAGAGCAGAATGTAGCATCAGTAGCTAAACCTAATGCTCGATCAAATGGTGCAAGGTTTGCTAATATGAAGGCTACATTTGCTGTTGCCAAAGATCACATTATATTAGGTGTAGGTAACAATTTAAAAGATGCCTATATACGAGACTATTTAACTGATGAAGATTTAAAGATAGGAGAGGTAGCTTTATGGACTAGATATATGCAAGAGCAGGGAGTATTAAAAAGCGGATATCCAAAGTTAAATCAATATATCAATATATTTGTAGATAGTGGAATAATAGGACTTATTATGTTTTTAGCGCCTATTGGTTATGTGCTGCTTAAATTCAAAAATAAATCTAAATATATAGGGCAATATGATATATGTATAATAATTTTGTTTTTAGGACAATTGATTGCTATGTTTGCTAATAGATATCATATTACTTATCCTTTAGCATTAGGGCTATGCTTATGTATGATTGAAAATCAAGAAGAAAATAAAAAGGAGAATTAACATCATGAACATCTTATTAGCAGGTGGTGCAGGCTACATTGGTTCGCACACTGCCGTAGAACTTTTAAGTGCAGGACATAGTGTTGTAATTGTCGACGATTATAGCAACAGCAGTCCTGAAGCTATCAATCGTATTGAAGAAATTACAGGTAAAAAAGTGACTGCCTATACAGCAGATGTAAAAGATAAAGCTGCTATGCGCAAAGTATTTGGTGAAAATAAGTTGGATTGTGTAATTCATTTTGCCGGCTTAAAAGCTGTGGGTGAATCTGTGCAGCAGCCTGTTCGCTATTATCGTAATAATATTGATACAACACTTACTCTTTTGGAATGTATGCAGGAAGCAGATGTGAAGTGTATCGTATTTTCATCTTCGGCAACTGTATATGGCGAAGAAAACAAAATTCCTTACGTAGAAACTATGAAGCGTGGCAGCTGCAGCAATCCCTACGGCTGGACAAAAGTGATGATGGAAGAAATCCTTGAAGATGCAACGGTTGCAGACAAGGATTTAAGCGTAGTGCTTTTGCGCTATTTTAACCCTATAGGCGCACATGATTCCGGCATGCTTGGTGAAGATCCGCAAGGTATCCCCAATAATCTTATGCCTTATATAGCACAGGTGGCAGTTGGCAGACGCGATAAGCTTACTGTTTTTGGCGGAGATTATCCTACTCCGGATGGAACCTGCCGCAGAGATTATATTCATGTAATGGATTTAGCTAATGGTCATTTAAAAGCTGTAGAATATGCTGCGCAGCATAAAGGTACGGAAGTGTTCAACCTCGGTACCGGCACACCATATAGCGTATTGGAAATTATTAAAGCATTTGAGAATGCGAGCGGTGTAAATATCAAATACGAAATCGGTCCGCGCAGAGCAGGTGATTTGCCGGAATTTTGGGCTAATGCTAATAAAGCTGCTAATGTGTTAGGATGGAAAACAGTACGTACATTAGAGGATATGTGTAAGGATACTTGGAAATGGCAAAGTATGAATCCTCAAGGCTATATAAAATAAAAGTTAGGAGAGAATTGAAATGAAACCAATCACTAAAGCAGTCATCCCCGCTGCAGGCTTAGGCACCCGCTTTTTGCCTGCCACCAAAGCTTGTCCAAAGGAAATGCTTCCTATTGTAGACAAGCCGACAATTCAATATATCATTGAAGAAGCACTTGCTTCCGGTATCAAGGATATTCTTATTATTAGCGGTCACAACAAGCGTGCTATTGAAGATCATTTCGACCGCAATCCGGAATTAGAGTTAAACCTGGAAGAACATGGTAAAGCTGACTTGCTGGAGCAGGTGAAAGCTATAGCTGATATTAATATACACTATATTCGCCAAAAAGAACCTAAAGGCTTAGGACATGCTATTTTGTGTGCTAAATCCTTCGTGGGTGATGAGCCTTTTGCGGTGCTTTTGGGTGATGATGTTGTGTATAATGACGAAAACCCTTGTCTTAAACAGCTGATTGATGTTTATAATACATATGGCGGCAGTGTACTTGGCTGCCAGACCGTACCGCAAGAAAAGGTTTCTTCGTATGGTATTGTTGCAAGTGAAGCTACTGCTGCTGAGCGTATTTTCAAAGTAAATGACATGGTAGAAAAGCCTGCAGTGGAAGAAGCTCCCAGTCGTTTAGCTGTGCTTGGACGCTATGTTATTACTCCGGAGATCTTTTCCATTTTGGAGCGTACTGAACCTGGCCGCGGCGGTGAAATTCAACTGACAGATGCACTGAAGGTGCTTGCAAAGCAGCAAAACATGTATGCGTATGACTTTATTGGCAGACGCTATGATGTTGGCGACAAGCAAGGATATTTGGAAGCGACGGTGGAGTATGCGCTGAGAAGAGAAGATTTAAAGGATAAGTTTTTGGAGTATTTGAAGAAGGTAGTAAAATAAGGCAATGGTCCAAGTTTGGGGAATTGTTCCCAATTTGCGGGTTGGGCTGGTACAATGACTGCATTTAGTACCATAGTATTCCTCTAGGTAAGCAATGCCTTCTTTAACAGCAATGGACTATTTTTATTCAAATTTTCAAACGTGCGATTTCATTATATAATGAGACAGCGTTTTTTACACAAGAGGAGTGTTTTTTTTGTTAACAAAATCTGATAAATACTGTGTTAGCGCTATAACAGTTTTTGCGTTGATATCTTATGTTTCCATTGCTGCAGGGAATGTGATGCTTGGTATAGCGACGTTATGTTTCTTTCTTTATTTGTTAAAGAATAGAAAAACAATATATATAATAGATAAAAAATATTATCTTGCTATTGCTGTTTTCATATTTACTATGTTTGTTTCAGCACTTGCTAGCGGAGATATTGGCAAAGGCTTAAAGGTATGGAGCGATTTATGGTTATGGCGTCTGATGCCGTTTTTTATTGTTACTTTGGCAATAAAAGAAGCAGAGACTGCTAAAAAAATATTAGTCTTTTCAATTATTGGTATTACAGTCGGCGGATTGTATTTGATATATCAAGGACTTGTGGATCATATTCGTGCTGCCGGTTTTTTTGGACATCCCATGACATTTGCCGGTTATTTTTGCATATATCTGCCAATTCTTTTTATAAGTTTTCTGGAAAAGAATATATCTGGAAGATGGCAGTGGTTAGCAGGGGGTTTATTTATTTTGAATTCTGTTGCTCTGATGTTTAACTCAACAAGAGGAGCTTGGTTGGCAGTAGCTTCTGTTGTTTTGCTAATATTAATATATTACATCTTAAAAGGCAATAAATTAGCGGTGCTTAGTTTAATAGTATTAATTGCTTTTGGCGCAAGCATAAGTTCCTATCCCCCATTTATCAAACGTCTTGGTTCAATTACCGATGCAAATTATCAGTCGAATACTGAGCGTATTTTAATATGGCATAGTGCGTTTAATATGTTTAAAGATCATCCTGTAACCGGTGTTGGTTTAGGACAGTATAAAGATAATTATCAGCATAAGTATATTTCTCATAAGGCAAAAGAGCCTAAGCTTAGCCATGCACACAATAATTTTATGCAAATGCTTGCAGAAAACGGCATTATTGGATTAGCAGGTTTTCTTACATTAATTTTCTGCTTTATATTTTATTCCTTTAAACGCTTTATTGAAGGAAATAATCCGTATGCTTTAATGATGTGTGTTTCCAGTTTAGCTTTAGTTTTACAAGGAATGACAGAATATAACTTTGGTAATTCTGCTGTTATGAAAAGCTTTTGGTTAGTACAGGGATGTTTGTTGGTCTTGAGTGCGAATTGGAAGAAATTGCAAATTGCAAGAAATGAAGATTTATGAGGCTGGGACAAAACTCAGCCTTAAACAGAAAAACCAGTGGAGTTTTACCGTTAGGTAATTTCCACTGGTTTTTTATGTACGGCAGATTTGACGCTTACATGTATTACGCTTTATTTATCCAATTTTGCATTATCCAAAAATGCTGTGCCGAACTGAGTATAGTTCATTTCCGCACCGCGCAGGTCAGCGTATTCCAAAAATGCTTTGTCCAGCAGCGCCTTGTCCAGCTTGCTGTTGTTCAAATTGCTGTGGCCCAGCTTGCTGCTGCGCAGGTCTGCTTCCGTAAGGTCGCTGCGCTCCAGATGGCTGCTGTACAGGTTAGCGCCATGAAAAATTGCGTTTTTCAGGCTGGCACGGCGCAGCCAACTGTAGGGCAGGTTGGCGAAGCTGAAGTCCGCGTAATCAGCCTGTACGCCGTCCATAGAAGCCTCCTGCGCTTTGACCTGCTGCAGATTAGCGTTCAGCAGATGTGCGCCACGCAGCTGGCAGCGGTTGAGATATGCTCCCTGCAGGCTGGCGTTGGTAAAATCGCTGCCGGAGGCATTGGCATAGCGGAAGTTGGCATATGCCAGATCAGCACCGCGCAGACTGGCGTTGGGCAACAGTGCGCTCTGGAAGCAGGCATCCTGCAGCTTGGCTTTATCCAGCTTGGTAGAGTCAAGGCGTGCTTCCGTAAAATCGGTGTTGGTAAAATCGCGGCCGGATAAATCCATTCCCGATAAATCGGCACCGGAAAGGTCACCGCCGGGGCAGCTTGCTCCGTTCAGTACCGCGTTTAAATCACTGTTACTGTAGGCAAGGCCTGTGCTGCTGATGCCGATAGCCAGAAGCGTAAGCAAAGTCTTGAAAATATTATTACGCATTTTGGCCTCCTGTATAGCTTTCTGCTTCGTCCAGCAGAAGCTCCAGCTGTTTGGGATCGTCCGGCAGACTGTCGATAATCTTCCAAGGCTTAACCTCGGCAAAATCCTCAGGCTTATAGCCGGAGCCTTCCAAAATAATCAGGCAGGGTGCACCGATGGCATTGGCGCAGCGCACATCATTAGGCGTATCACCGATGAAAATAAGCTCGTTTGGCTTGGCCTGCTCGTTTTGCATATACAGGCGGTGGAAGGCAACCTTGGCCAGCATTTCGCGGTTTTCGCTGATTTCACCGAAGACGCTGTGTTCATGGTTAAAATATTGGTCCAAACCGAAATGCTGCAGCTTGAGATGGGCGCCGGTGCTGGTGTTGCCGGTGAGCAGGCAGTTGCAGTAACGGCTATCCGGCCGGCAGAAATATTGCAGTGTTTTCTCCACGTTTTTCAAGACGCGGCCCTTGTGCAGCGGTAGCTGCTTGGGCAGCTCCATATGGTAGCGGATAAGCAGGCCTGCTGCTTCCGCACTGTTGCAGCGTCCGCGCAGACGGGTAACAACGCTTTTGATAATATCCGAGTCAGTGCGGCCTGCCAAGGATTTGTTGAAATCGAAGGCATCGAGAAAATAATAGTCCTTGATAACCTTAATCATGGCATCCTTGCCGGCGCCGCCGGACAGAATGAGGGTGCCGTCTACATCCCACATTAAATATTTCATGTGTAAAATCTCCTTTGATTTAAGAAAAAACAGGGGCTGTTCATACAACCCCTGGAAAAGTTTATCTTATAGTCCCGTTTAGATGCCACGGGGCTTGAGCATCATTTTTTTCAGTTGAGCGCCGACGTTTTTGGTAACGTTCTGAGTGCGGCGGATGAATTTGATGTTGGAGCGGTGGTTGGGCTTCATATCGTATTTGCTGCCGAAATCGCCGCGGTCCAGCAGGGTAATTTTAGCCTTGTCGCAGTCAAAAGCGCTGCGCAGATAACGAGCCATGCCCGCAGGGTCGGCATCGTCGTAGCAACTGAAAATATCTGCCGCGATAAAACCGAGCTTAGGATATACATGCAGAGTTACATGGCCTTGCTTGCAGAGTGCGGAGATGGAATATTCGCTCTGGCCTTCTTCCTGACAAACAAGCAGCTCGCGGCTATTCATACGGTATTCATCGCAGCCTTCCTGCAGCAGAGTCTTTGCCTTTTCGGCATCATTCACTTCATTTACGCCGCAGTTGTACATATCTATGGCTATTAATTTTCCTGTAAATTTTTTGGGTTGCATGTGTAAAACTCCTCATGTTTATAATTACAATAATACAATGCCGGCTCAGGCACAGGGCACTGATTTGCCGGAAACAATATATAGTGCATATCTCATTCAATTATAGCGAAAATTATAATACTTGTAAAGTCAAATTGCTATCCTAATTGAGAAAACTATGTTATAATAATAGCTATAGTTAAAACATTTGTTTTGTGTGGCGGTGAGAAAATGGAAAAGCTGGAAGCGATAGTTGATGATATAGTGTTTCAAAGCGATGACGGCATGTTCAGCGTGCTGCGTATGGAAAGCAAGGCGCAGGGACGCTTTACTGCCGTTTATCATGGCAATGCGCCGTATATGGGCGAAAATGTGGCTATGGAGGGCAGCTGGATTGAGCATGCGAGATTCGGCAGACAATTTGATATACAGTCACTGCAGGTTTTGCAGCCGACTTCGGTAGCAGGCATTGAACGCTTTCTGGCTTCCGGCGCTGTGAAGGGTGTAGGGCCGGTGATGGCGGCAAGAATTGTCGAAACCTTCGGAACGGATACGCTGGAAATTTTAGGTACCTATCCCGAACGCCTGGCACAGGTGCGCGGCATCAGCGCCAAAAAGGCTGCCGCCATCGGTGAATCCTATAGCCAGCTTTCAGGCCTGCGTGAGCTGATGGTGTTTTTGGAGGCGCACGGCGTGAGCAGCGGTTATGCGGCACGCCTGCAGGCAACCTACGGCGCTACGGCGATTACCCGCATTAAGGAAAATCCCTACAGCCTGGCGGAGGATATTACCGGCATCGGGTTTAAAACTGCGGACCGCATTGCTATGGCTATGGGCATGGAGCATGACTGCGAGGAACGCTTGCGCGCAGGCATTGCTTATGCGCTGACGCAGGCCGCAGGCGTGGGACACACCTGCGTGCCGGAGGAGCTGCTGGTGCGTGAAACGGCGAGAGCATTGGCGGTAGACACTTCCATGGTGCAGGATGTTTTCAGCAGCCTGCTGGAGCAGGATTTACTGCGCACGGAGGAAATGGGCGGTATTCGCCTGATATATCCTGAATATCTGTATACGGCGGAGGTGCAGACCGCACGCCGTCTGCTGAAGCTGCGCGATCAGGCGAAGCCGGTGACGCGCGTGAATGCGGATGAGGTTATTGCCAAATGGGAGCGTGATGCCGGTATTACGCTGGCGGAGGCACAGCGTCAGGCAATTTATGCTTCGCTGGAGCATGGTGTCTTTGTGCTCACCGGCGGTCCCGGTACAGGTAAAACAACTGTTGTCAAAGGCATTCTGAATGTGCTGGAGCAGGCTGGCTGCCGCATTCTGCTGGCCGCGCCTACCGGACGCGCCGCACGCAGACTGGCGGATTCTGCCGGTCATCCTGCAGCAACGGTACACCGTTTGCTGGAATACCAGCCTACGGGTGACGGCCTATGCTTCGGCAAGGATGACAGCGATCCGCTGGATGCGGAAGCGATTATTATCGATGAGGCTTCTATGCTCGATATCAGCCTGACCTATCATCTGCTTAAGGCAATTCCCGGCGGCTGCCGCCTGATTTTCGTCGGTGACGTGGACCAGCTGCCGTCCGTTGGTGCAGGCTCGGTGCTCAAGGATATGATACGTTCGGATAAGATGCCTGTTGTACGTCTGGAAAATGTTTTCCGTCAAGCAGAGGTAAGTCCGATTGTCCGTAATGCCCATAAGATTAACCGTGGGCAGATGCCGGAGTTTCTTGCCGGTGACGACAGCGAGTTTGCCTTGGAGGAATTTGCCAATGAGCAGGATGCTGCGGAATTTGTGGCGCGTACCTATGCGCAGCTTACGTCCGGCGGTGACTGGCGCAGGGTGCAGGTGCTGACACCGATGCACAAGAATCCCTGCGGCGTGCAGAATCTGAATAAGCTGCTGCAAAAATATCTTAATCCGCCGTCTGCTGCCAAGCCCGAGGTAAACATACCGGGTAATGTACTGCGTGTGGGTGACAAGGTTATGCAGATTCGCAATAACTATGAAAAGGATGTTTTCAACGGCGATATCGGCCGTGTAATTAAAATAGATGGAAAAAATGTTACGGTAGCCTTTCCGGAGCGTCCTGAGGGTGATTACGTTACCTACGCTCAGGGTGAGGTGGAGGAGCTGCAGCTGGCGTACGCTATGAGCGTGCACAAGTCGCAGGGCAGCGAATATCCCTATGTTATCTTGCTCATGGTGCAAAGCCATTACATCATGCTGCAGCGCAACCTGCTGTATACGGCGGTGACGAGAGCCAAAGAAAAAGTGCTGATTGTCGGTAGCAAAAACGCGGTGCGTACCGCTGTGGAAAATGACAAGACGAAAAGGCGCTACAGCCTGCTGGCTGAGCGTCTGCAGGAAAGCAGCGAGGTGTTCTGATGCATCGTTTGTTAAGAGAATTTGTTTATTACGGGCGTGTGGCGAAGGAGCTTATCTTTCCCAGACGCTGCGCTGTGTGTGCGACTAATATTGATAACGGCTACGTTTGTGAGCAGTGCCGCAGGGAATATCTGCTGCAGCGTCAGCTGCCCTGCTGTCCGCGCGAGGAATATCTGGCTGGACAGGCAGCACCGTTGCCGACTGATGTTATGTACAGTGTGCTGCTGCTTTATAAATATGAGGGCGTGTTTAAGGATGCGCTGCATAAAATTAAATTTGACGGTGAGGCAGGCTGGCTGCCGTTGCTGCGTGAGGAAGCGGAGCTTGCGTTGCCCGCGGCCAAAATGCGCTGGCTGCAGCAGTTTGACCTTATTACCTGCGTACCGACTGCGCCTGAGCGACGCAGGCAGCGTGGCTTTGATGTGCCTCAGGAGCTGTTTGCGGGGCTCTTGGAGGGACGCAGCGTGGGCATGGAGGTTTTGCTGGAGCGGGTGCGCCATACGGAGCCTTTGTACGAGCTGAAGCCTGAAGAAAGAAAGCAGGAGCTGGCAGGCTGCTTTGCCCTGCTGCCGCATGTCAGGGTGCGCGGCAAGCATGTACTGCTTTGCGACGATATTTATACTACGGGCAGCACCTTTGCGGAAGCGGCACAGGTGCTGCTGGACGCAGGGGCGGCGCGCGTATCGGCGCTGGCGCTGTGCGCGGCGCAGGCTAACTGGGAGTGACTTTTTCTTGATGCAAAAAATAAAGAATTATTGGCGGCGTGAGCCTGTTTTGTGCATAGCGGTTATTTTGGCTACTGTCAGCAGCCTTTACAGCAGGCCGCAGATTGCCTATATAGATTTTGACGTGCTGGCGATACTGCTTTCACTCATGCTGGTGGTAGCGGAGCTGAAGGAGATACGCTTTCTGGACTGGTTGGCGGTGGAGCTGCTGAACAAATGCCGCAGCAGGCGTCAGCTGGAGCTGGTGCTGTTGGCAGTTACCTATATCAGCTCGATGTTTGTGACGAATGACGTGGCTTTGCTGACCTTTGTGCCGTTGGCGCTGGTTATAGGCAAAACCTTAAAAATGGATATGGAGCGGATTATTATCCTGCAGACGCTGGCTGCTAACCTTGGCAGTATGCTGACGCCGCCCGGTAATCCGCAGAATTTGTTTTTATACGCGCATTATGCTTATACCGCCGGCAGCTTTTTCGCCGTAATGGCTGTGCCGGGAATAATTTCACTGGCGTATCTGCTATTGTTATTATTCCATGGCAAGGACAGCGTGCTGAAGCTGGAGCTGCCTAAGCTGCAGCAGCCTCCTAAGGGAATATTGCTGCTCTTTTTGGGACTGCTTTTATTAAACATCGGCGCTGTGCTGCATTGGTTCGACAAGCTGTGGGCCTTGCTACTGACAGCAGGCGTAGTGGCCTTGTGCGACTGGCGTCGCCTGCGTGAGGTGGATTACAGTCTGCTCGTGACCTTTGCCGGTTTCTTTGTATTCATCGGCAACATCAGCCACAGTCCTGCGGTAAGCTATTTGCAGCAGTCGCTGATGGGCAGTGCGGCAGGAACATATTTAACCGGACTGCTGGCCAGCCAGTTCCTTAGCAATGTGCCGGCGGCTATGCTGCTGGCAGGCTTGACCAAGGAAGCAGACGCGCTGCTTTTAGGTGTTAACATCGGCGGTTTGGGCACAATGATTGCTTCGATGGCGAGTGTTATTTCCTACAAATTATATGCTGCAGAGCATCCTTCGCAGGCAGGGAAGTATGTACGGACTTTTTTGTACTACAATTTTCTGGGTCTGCTGCTGATAGGAGGAGCGGTTTACTTCCTTCTGTGAGCAGGGAAATGCTTTGCGGCATTTCTTTTAGCATAATGGTAAACCAATAGCATGTAATAAGTTGACTATTTACATCACTTGCATTATAATAAAGCACGTGAAGCAGACAACAATAAGCTGCTCAAATGAAAGGAAAATGCAAAAATGTTAGAGCTTGCACATAAGCTGGCGGACAGCGATGCCAAATTCTTCGGCGGCTGGGTGCTGGCAGGAGCAGAGGCACATATTCATCAGCCTGCTGAGGCTATGGCGAATCAGGTGCTGCTGGCGAAGGAACGCAAATCAATCATCCGCGTAGCGGGAACTGCGGCAGACGGCAGTTTGACTAAGGAGCTGCGGGTATTTTTGGTACTGCCTAAGCATAAATTAGGCACGAAGCCGCTGGAGCCCGAGGCGATTAAAGGCGATTTGCTGACAAAGCACACCTTTACAACACAGGAAATAGCAGACTATGTTGCCTATACCGGTGACGAAAACATCATCCATAAGGGTGAACATCCCATCGTGCCGGGGCTGTGCATGGCTGCCTGGCTGCAGCGTGAGCTGGCACTGGCAACACTGGACTGGCGCATTACCTTTGTCGCTCCTGTTTACGCAGGCGACGAGCTGTGCATCTACAGGACAGAAGGTCAGCTTGCTGCTTATGTGGGAGCAATAAATGTTTTTGTGATTAAAGAATTATAGTAAGGCTGGTGTATGAAAATGACAACTTCTGGTACAGAAATCAATAAGAATCATAGGGGAGCAAGCGTCAACAAGACTGCGGAAATGACCAAGATGGCGCTGATGGTAGCAATGAACTGCGTATCCGCATATATCATTATTCCGCTGCCGTTTTCTCTTTCTCCGATTGCATTGCAGACTTTGATTGTAAATCTTACAGGCTATGTGCTGAACGCTAAGCAGGCCTTTATGACCATGCTGGTTTATCTTTTGGTAGGCTTGGCAGGCGTGCCGGTATTTACCGGCGGCAGTGCGGGACCGGGCAAGTTGTTCGGACCTACCGGCGGTTATATTATCGGCTTCTTGGTTACCGCTGTTTTCCTGGCATATTTCAAAGGAGAAAAATACAACTTCAAGCGTTATGCTCTGCTTGGCTGTGTTATCGGCATTCCGCTGATTTATGTGTTCGGTGTTGTACAGCTGAAGCTGATTACCGGTATGCCTTGGGACAAGGCGATTCTGACAGGCGCGCTGCCCTTCATTCCGCTGGATATTGTTAAATGCTTGGCTGCTGCAGTTATCGCAGGACCGATTAACCGTATCTTTACTGATAACAGATAAATAAGGTATAATTTAAGAGCTGTCAGCTATTTGCCGCAAGGCAGGTGGCAGGCAGCTTTTTTCGGATATAGAGGTGTTAAGATGGAAAATGCATATATTTTAGGTGGCCTGCGCAGCTACGTAGGCGTAATCAACGGTATGTATCGTCATATCCCGGCGGAGGTGCTGGGTGCGGAGGTGCTTAAGCAGGTGATGGAAAAATATCAGCTGCGTGAGCCTGATTATATTATTGCCGGCAACGGCGTAGGCGCTGGCGGCAATATTGCGCGCCTGATGGCATTGACGGCAGGAGTAGATATTTCGGTGCCGGCCTTTACGGTAGATGTGCAATGCGGCAGCGGCCTGGAAAGCATTGCTATTGCTGCGGCCAAGATTAATAGCGGCGAGGCTGATGTAATTATTGCCGGTGGCTTTGAAAGCAGCTCTACGCAGCCAAGACGCGGTTATAATCTCAATCACCCGGATTATGCAGGAGACGACTGGTACAGCGTAGCTAAATTCATGCCCGGCATTCACCGCGAAACTGTAATGCTGGAGGGTGCGGAGCTTGCCGCCAAGCGCGAAGGCATTACCAAAGAGGAAATGGACAGCTGGGTGCTGCGCAGCCATGCGCTCGCAACGCAGGCGCGCGAGCAGGGACTGCTGCAGAATATTATCGCTCCGGTCTGCGGTGCCGTTAAGGACGAAGGCATCAGACCGCGCATGAGCCAGCGTCTGCTCGACAGGATGCCTAAGGTGCTGGAGGGCGGCGAATTTATTACGGCGGCCAATTCCTGCCTCATTAACGATGGTGCGGCCTTTGTGGTGCTGTGCTCGCAAAAATATTTGCAGGAGCACGGCTTAAAGGCGCAGGCCAGAGTGCTGGGCAGCGCAGCCTGTGGCGGCGATCCCTTGGTCAGTCCGCGTACTGCAATTACCGTACTGCAAAAGCTGTTGGCCAAGCATGGCCTGCAGGAGCAGGATATCGCAGACTTTGAGCTGAACGAAGCCTTCGCCGTTATAGATGTGCTGTTTGCCCGCAGCTTTCCGCACAGCACTGATAAATATAATGTGTTCGGCGGGGCGCTGGCCTACGGTCATCCCTACGGTGCCAGCGGCGGCATAATTACACTGCATCTGCTGGAGGCACTGAAGCAGAAGGGCGGTCGCTACGGCGCCGCAAGCGTAGCTGCCGCAGGCGGCGTAGGAACGGCGCTGCTGCTGGAAAGAGTGGAGTGAAGCAAATGGATTACTTAACCTTAATCGCACAACAAAAACAGGATAAGCTCGCTCTTATAGAGGACGAAGAAGAATATACTTATGCCGGATTGGCGCAGGCAGCACGTGAGCTGCGCAATCAGGCGGATTTTAGCGCTCCGGCGGTTTTTATCCATGAAAGCAGCATCGCCCGTCAGTTAATCAGCTTTTTGGCCTACAGCGGTACAAAAACAGTGCCTATTATTGCTACCGAAGTGAGCAAAAAGCAGCAGTTTTGCTGCGACGATATTCCGCAAGCGGCCTGCATGGGCGTTATGACCAGCGGCAGCACCGGCAAAAGCAAGCTGTTGTGGCGCAGCTATCATAGCTGGGCGGACTTTTTCCCGGAGCAGAACCGTGTCTTCGGCGTTGATGAGCAGACAGTAATTTTTTGTCAGGGAAGCTTGGCCTTTACCGGCAACCTTAATATTTATATGGGCGTGCTGGCGGCAGGCGGTACGCTGGCAGTGACGCAACGCTTCCGTCCGCGCCATTGGCTGCAGCTGATGCAGCGCTATGCGGTGAACGCAATCTACCTGATTCCGTCTAAGCTTTTACTGTTGCCAAAATTTTTGCGCGAGCCTGATGTGCGTGTGCGCAGTATCATCAGCGGCTCGCAGAGCATGGGCAGGCAGGAGGCGGACAAACTGCTGCAGGTATTCCCGAATGCGGATATCACGCTGTACTACGGCGCCAGCGAGCTGAATTACATTACCTATATCAAGGCTGCAGAAATGACGGATGACCGCACACTTATCGGACGTCCGTTCAAGGGCGTGCAGGTGAGCGTTTGTAATGAAGAAATTTTCATTGATACGCCTTATCATGTGGAGAAAATTTCGCTGCCGTTTTCCCTGAAGGACAGGGGACATCTGGATGCGGAAGGTCGCCTGCACTTTTTGGGGCGCACGGATGATATTGTGAGCGTCAACGGACGCAAGGTTTCTGCCGTCAAGGTGTGCACTGCTTTGACTGAGCTGGAGGGCATTGAGGAGGCTGCGGTAATTTGCCGTCATGTGGACGATGCCGATGTGCTTATTGCTTTTGTGGGGGCGGCGCGTGAATACGGCAAGCAGGAGCTGGTTAAGCTGCTGCGGCAAACCTTAGAGGATTACGAGCTGCCCAAGCAGTTTGTTTTTATGGAGCAGCTGCCGCATAACGAAAGCGGTAAGGTGGATAAATTGGCGCTGAAAAACTTTCTCTAAAATTTTTTCAAAAAAACCTCTTGCCAAAACGCAAAACGTATGGTAATATATATAACTGTCAGACACACTGACATTGGCCCGGTGGTTCAGTTGGTTAGAATGCCGCCCTGTCACGGCGGAGGTCGTG
>ENA-ORSL01000887-ORSL01000887.1-human-gut-metagenome-genome-assembly--contig:-NODE-887-length-27921-cov-3.149071_pt1 | contig 27921 bp, 29 predicted proteins | sample MGYA00242190_ERZ509157 | MGnify/ENA primary metagenome ERZ509157 (study PRJEB26280, sample SAMEA2338664) | human gut metagenome | biome: human gut; feature: human-associated habitat; material: faeces...
GCCGCCCGAAACCCGCGCTTGCCGCAAGGCAGTAGCGCGGGGCGTACAAGGAAAGTACCAAAGAACCGGTATGTAACGTAAAAGTCAATTGAACTAAATTGAAAGGCAAAGCTGACAGTTCATCCCCCGTGGCAGGGAAAACTTGAAGCGCTCGGTTCGGAGTAAACTCCAACCGGGCGCTTCTTCATTTTTCCCCTTTGGTCTGGCTTCGCCAGCCCGCGCCGATTAAATCGGCGTGCCATGGGGACAATTGTTTCGTATATTGATGCAGCGGCGCGGTTATGCAGCTTGAAAAAGGACGGCCATAAGAGCCTTCCTCCAGATGGGGGCACTGCAGCAATTTATGTTGATAAGTGCAGCCACCAAAAGGTCTCCTCGTTCCCTTTTTACGCGCTCTCGCGGCGATCAACCGCTGCAATCTTTCTTTGCCGCTGCATCAGCCGGATGATTCGCGGGCGGTTATAGCGCTGCATGATCACAAACGCCATATCCAGCGCGGCGGACAGGATGGATGTGATGATAAACGCCGGATAGGCGCCGAACCATGCGCCTGCCGCGATGGGCAGAAAGCTGCATACCACGATGGCCTCGTGTACAAGCTCCGCCTGGCACATGGCCTGCGCGATTTCATCCCAGCTATGCACGCGGGGGTCAAACAGCGCGGGGTGGTAGGCAGGCATTTTACCCTTCCATCTTTGCACGCGCAGCTTTTCATACAGGGCGGTTTCCAGCTTGCCAACCTGATACCACCGCCTGGTGTAATCCGCATGATTGCGCATCACAGTGTTGAAAATCAGCCCGATCAGCAGCCGCATGATAAAATGATAGGCAAAGGTTCCAAAGGTGATGGCCAGCGTGAGCCATGTGCTGCCTGCGGTTTGGGCGTACAGGATGGCGAAAGCAATCGTTCCTGCCGAAAAGAAAGCGGCAAGCAGCTTTAATATCGTTGCCATGTTTGCCTCTCCAAAACAGAATTAAGAAGAAGTGGTTATAACGTCATCTTTTGTAAAAAGTATTGGTTTTTATACGCTGCTTATTGTATCCCGAACCGGCTTTTCGTCCCCCTGCAAATGCTTGCAAACCAGCACGATATCCGCTGTGCGCGCGGCGATTTCAAACCCGCAGGCCAGGAACAGCGCCACGCTGGGATTATCCGCCGCGATGTTGTCGTACAGCGCCGTCACGCCCTGCGCGCGCGCCGCGTCGCACAAAAGCCGCAAGCCCTCGCGCCCATAGCCCTGATGGCGATAGCGCGCGTGCACGATGATATCGCAGATGTAGATGCGCTGCGCTTCATCATAATGATAGGCTGTCTCGCCCACGAATATGCCGTCCTCGCGGGCCAGATAGCGAAAAAAGCGCGCGCCGTCTGCCGCGTCCAGCCAGTGCGCAGCCCATCCCTCCCAACGGGCAGGGGGAAAAACAATCGTGCCGCCGTAGGCGTGGTTATAGCTCATTGTGGAGGGATCGGAGAGCAATTCCTGCCGGAAGTGCAGCTCCTCCCGCGTGGGTTTATGCAAATGCAGCATGTGCGTACCTTCCTATTTTTGATATGATGTGGTATACTAAACGCAGCAAAGAGGAGGGATGACCCCATGAAACGAATGACGCTGATCGCCGTGCTGCTGCTGATCCTGGCGCTGCTTCCCGCCGCGCTGGCGGATACGCAGCCCAGCGTTTCCTTTACAACCAATCAGATTACGGCCCAATGCGGTAATACCGTCACGCTGACGCTGGCGGCCAACGCCGCTCCCAGCCGGGATATCACCATCAACATCACCGATGAGCGCGGTAATCCCTTCCCGGTGGTGCTGCGCCAGGGTGAAACGCGCGCAACGCTTCAGGTGACCACTGCGCGCGCCGGCTATAACAAGCGCTATGAGTATGCCATTCAGCCCGGCAGCGATTATCAGCGCGGCGCTACCCGCGGCGTATCGGTGCTGTACAAGGGCGTTACCGTGGGGCAGTTTTCGCAGGAAATGCTGCAAACCTACCTGGGCGAAACGCTGAACGTGGGCTTTAAGCTGGAAGGCCCCAAGACCCTGGAAAAGGGGCAGATCATCTATCTGCGCGACGAGCAGGGCAAGACCATCGCCGAAGTGCCCTATACCGGGCGGGAGTTTTACTCCGTGGCGCTCAGGATGGACAGCGACTGGCGGCCGATGAAAACGCTGTCGCTGCACATGGGGCAGGAGCTGCCCGCCGATAGCACGCTGATGGTGTTTGTGGGCGATCGCAGCGAAATTTCAATCGTCGGCGTGCGCCGGGACGATAACAAAATTGCCTTTACCATGGATTGCGGCTCCAGCATGCAGTATGCCCAGACCGTGCTGGACACGCTGGATCGCTACAATGTGAAGATCACGTTCTTTGTCACCGGCAACTTTGCCAAGGGGCATCCGGATATCGTGCAGCAGTTCGTTGCCCGCGGGCATGAGATCGGCAATCATTCCTATCATCATGTGCACCTGCTGACGGCGGGGCTGAAGGAAATTTGGGAGGAAGTGGCCCCCGCCAACGACCTGCTGGAGCAGGTGGCGGGCGTGCGCCCCACCCTGTATCGTCCGCCCTATGGCAACAGCCATGAGCGCATCCGCGCCGTGGTGGAGGGCGCGGGGCTGAAGGTGATCCGCTGGTCGCATTCGCTCAACGATTCGGATGATACCAACCAGGTGGCCAGCCGCAGCTTTGCCTGCGCTACCGCCAATATCACTCCCGGCAGCATCATCCTGAGCCATCTGGACAGCAAGGCCACGGTGGAAGCGCTGCCCGATATCCTGCAATGGTATCAAGAGCATGGCTTTGAGGTGGTGCCGGTATCCGAGCTGCTGCTGCAGGGCGATGTGACCGTGGACAGCGAGGGCTATCAGGTGTATCGCAAGGATCTTAAATAATCAAGCGGCGGCTGAGCAAATGCAGCTCAGCCGCCTTTTGCATGTATGCTTGAGTATCTTAGAAGGATTTATTCCGCATCGTCCCCGTCATCGGGCGTTTCATCCTTGCCCTCCGCGATGATTTGCAGGGCGCGCCGGGCGATATCCGCGTCATAGCCGTGGCGCGCCAGCATCGCCAGCGTGCGGTTGTAGAGCGAACGGTTGAAATCCCCCTGCGTGCGGGCCAGAAACTTGCCCGTCAGCCGCACCGCGTCAGCCAATTGCTCCTCGTCGGATAATTCGGATACGGCGCTTTGCGCTACCTCGCGGCTGACCCCGCGGCGGGTCAGCTCCCGCTCGATGCGGGCGCGGCCATGCTTGTGCGCGCGGCTCTGCGCCCAGCGCTGGGCGTAGGCTTCGTCGTCCAGCAGCTCGGCCTCGTATAGCTTTTCAATCACGCGATCCACGCACGCGGCAGGATAGCCGCTATCCAGCAGGCGGCGGCGCACCTCATTTTCGCTGCGGTCGCACAGCGACAGCAGCCGCACCGCGTGATCCAGCGCATGCGTGTAGCCGCGCTGGGCGATAAACAGCCGGTACGCCTGGGTATCCAGCACCTCGCCCGCGCGCACGGGGCGCTCGCGCAGCAGGGACAGCGGCACGCGCAGCACACCGCTTTCCAATTGCAGCACGGCGCAGCCGCGCGCCTTTTTGATTTCCAGCACTCTTTCAATCATCGGTAAATACCTGCCTCATGATGGCTTTATTCAGGTCGGATAACACGCCGTCGCGCGCCTCGCTTGCGCCGCTGGTCAGCAGCGCGAAGCCGCGGCGCGACTGCGGATCGTAAAACAGCCCGTGCATCGCGCCATAGGCCAGCCCCTGATGCCCGTACAGCGTGTGCGGGCACACGGCCGCGTCCTGCACGATGAACGTGCCCATCCCCTCGGTCAGATTATACGCCCGCGCGCCGAAGGGCGCAATCCCCCGGCGCATATCCGCATAGCGCGGCTGCATGGCCTCGCGCCCCAGCCTGGCCAGCTCCGGCGCGGAGATATACAGGTTGCCCTGCGCCAGCAGGTAGTGCCGGGCGGGGTCGGGCGCGGGCGCGGGCAGCGGACGTGCGCGGCGCAGGGCGTTGTTCAGCGTGGGCGCAGCCTGCGCGGGCAGCACGCGGAAGGCGTCGGCCAAATTCTCCCCTGCCTTTTGCGGGTAGAACGTGGCCGCTATGCCCAGCGGCTCAAACAGCGCGCGCTGCATGATGGCTTCAAAATCCTGCCCGAGCATGCCCTCCAGCACGCAGGCGACAACGCCCGCGCCCAGGTTGGAATAGACGAACCGGTCGGGCGCGGCGGCGAAGCAATCGCCGGGGAACAGCGCGCTCAGCGGCGGGTTGTCCCGGCACGCGGCGACATAGGACGCGCCGTCCTGGATGCCCGCGGTGTGCGACAGCAGCCGCCGCAGGGTGACGGGCAGCTTGGGCGCGGCAGGGTGCCGCAGCGAACAGGGCAGGTACTCGTCCACGTCCGCGTCCAGATCGATCTGTCCCGCCTGCGCAAGGCGCATGACGGCCAGGGCGGTGACATGCTTGCTGACCGAGGCTGCCCGGAACACCGTATCCGGCGTAACGGGCACGGGGCGGCCGTTTTCAAAGCGCGCCGCGCCATAGGCAAGCGTGCCGGTGACAGCCGCATCGTCAAACAGCGCCACCGCCGCGCCCACGGCGCAGTGAGCCTGGAGCGCGCGGCGAATGCCCTCTGCCTGCCGGGCGGGAATATTGCCCTGCGCGCGAAAGAGCTGCGTGCCTGCGCGCAGCCAGGCTGCCCGCTGCTGCAGCGCCAGCGCCGCGCGATAGAGCGAGGCTTTCCATTTTTCCACAGTTTCACCTCATACTTTCTTCACTGATGGGACATACTGTGTGCGTACCCAATCAAACAAGGAGGGATTTGTTTATGGCTTCTCAATGCGGATGCAGCCTGACCAGCAAGGATTTGACGGTCATCGAGGATCAGCTGACCCATCTGGCCACCGCCTGCCGCGTGGCGCAGGGCTATGCCGGCAGCTTTCAGAACCCGCAGCTGCGCACCCTGGCGGGCGCCATTGCGCAGCATCATCGCCAGCAGTTCGACGCGCTGTACGCCTTTTTGAACGGCTGTCAGTAACAGGGAGGGAATGAGAATATGCAAACCTATCAGAATCAGCAGGGCATGAACCAGCAGCCCGCGCCCATGGGCCTGAGCGATCAGGAATTGGCCTACGATCTGCTCTATCAGGAAAAGGCGTTGATGGCCAATATCTCCTCCGAGGTGGTGGAGGGCAGCCACGCGGGCCTGCGCAATGTGCTCAACGATATGTTCATGCAGATCGGCCAGGATCAGCTGCAGGTGTTCCAGCTCATGAACGAGCAGGGCTGGTATCAGACCAAGCCCGCCCCGCAGCCTGAATTGCAGACGGCCAAGCAGAAATACCAGCAGATGCGCCAGGGCCTGTAAGGCGGCGCGGATTTACCCGGCTGGGCGGAAACGCCCGGCCGGGTTTTGCGTGGAAGGGACGAGGGGGACGTTACTTTCTTTCTTGAAAAAAGCAACGTTTTCCCCGCCAGAAGTGCGCCAGCCCGCACAGGCACAGCGCCAGGCTTAGCAGCTGCGATACCCGGATGGGCCCCAGCATCAGGCTGTCCGTGCGCAAGCCCTCGATGATAGTGCGCCCCGCGCCGTACCAAAGCAGGTATAGGAAAAACACATCCCCCGCGCGCCGCGCGCGCAGACGATAGCGCCACAGCACAATAAAGCCCGCCAGATCCCAGCAGGACTCATAAAAGAACGTTGCCAGGTGCCATACGCCGTCCACCTGAACCGCCACGGGGAAAAACTGCCAGAAGGCCGACTGCACCGGGTATCCGTATGCCTCGCCGTTGAAAAGATTGCCCCAGCGGCCGATGGCCTGCCCCAGGATCACCAGCGGCGCGGCCATGTCAAACAGCGTCAGGCAGGATATGCGCCGCCGCCGGGACAGCAGATACAGCCCCAGCGCGCCGCCGATGACCCCGCCGTATATCGCCAGTCCGCCCTGCCAGAAATACAGGATGCTGACGGGGTTTTGCGCATAGTAATCCCACCGGAAAATCACATAGTACAGCCGCGCGCATACCACGCCCAGGGGCACGGCCCACAGCGCCATGTCCAGCCCGATATCCTCAGGCAGTCCGCGCCGCCGCCCTTCGCGCTGGCACAGGATCACCGCGCACAGCACGGCCAGGGCGATCAGCACGCCGTAGATTGAAACAACGCCGAATAGCTTGGTTCTCATACCCGGTATTATTCGCTCTTCTGCCCGGCGGTATGCACGGCTTGCAGCCAGTCGCGGATGGGCAGATGCTGCGGGCACTTGCCCTCGCACAGCCCGCAGCGCACGCAGCGGCCCGCGTCCTGCTCGTTTTCCGCAAAGCTCTGATACCGGCGCGGGAAGTCCGCCATGCGGTCGAACATCGCCGCTTCGTTGTAGGCGGCGAACACGCGCGGAATGCCCACGCCCCTGGGGCAGGGCACGCAGTAGGCACAGCCCGTGCAGCCGATGGGCATGCGCTTGCGATAGCCCGCGCGCAGGCGGGCAATGAGCCGCTTGTCCGCGTCGCTCAGGCAGCCGGGGCGCACGTTTTCAAAGATGCGCAGATTATCCTGCACCTGCGCTTCATCGCTCATGCCCGACAGCATCACCGCCACCTGATCAAAATCGCCCACATAGCGGAAGGCCCATTCCACCGGCGAGCACTGCACGGGATAGCGCTCCATCATCGCGCGCACCTCGGCGGGCGGATTGGCCAGCGCGCCGCCGCGCAGCGGCTCCATCACCACCAGCGGCACCCTGCGCGCGCGCGCCAGACGGATGCCGCGCAGCCCCGCCTGATGGCGGATATCCAGATAGTTAAACTGAATCTGCGCCATGCGCCAGTCATAGCTGGTCAGGATGTCGCGGAACACCTCATAGTCATCATGGAAGGAAAACGCGGGATAGCGGATGCGGCCGTCCTTGACCGCGCTGTCCAGAAACTCGCGCACGCCCAGCGCCTTCATCTTTTCCCAGCGCTCGCGCCCCAGGGCGTGCAAAAGATAAAAGTCCACATAGGGCACGTCCAGGCGCTTGAGCTGCTCGTCCAGCACCACGTCCATATCCTGCCGGGTTTCCACCTTCCACACGGGCAGCTTGGTGGCCAGCTTCACGCGCTCGCGGTAGCCGTCCTTGAGGATGCGGCCCACCAGCGGCTCGCTTTGCCCATCGCAGTAGGGATAGGCCGTATCGACATAGCTCAGCCCCTGATCGATGGCCGAGCGCAGCATGGCCGTTGCGCGAGCCTCGTCCAGCGCCGTGGAGCCGTCGGGCAGCGTCACTTTAGGCAGACGCATCATGCCAAAGCCCAAACGGGAAATATTAAAGCCCAGATCGCCAAAGGGTACATACTGCATGGAAACGCCCTCCTTAGAATAAACCTTTTCAAATTATATCATAGATCAAAGAAAATTGCACCGGCCACTTGCCATCCGCGCAAAAATAGGGGATAATAAACGCATCGTTACAGGAGGAATTGCAACCATGTATCAGGCGCTGTATCGCAAGTGGCGGCCCCGCACTTTTTCCGAAATGGCCGGTCAGGAGGCCGTCATCCGCACGCTGCGGCATCAGGTAGCCAGCGGGCGCATCGCCCATGCCTATCTTTTCTGCGGCAGCCGCGGCACGGGCAAAACCAGCGCGGCCAAGATCATGGCCCGCGCCATCAACTGCGAAAACCCGCAGGACGGCGATCCCTGCCTGGCGTGCCCCGCCTGCAAGGCGCTGATGGAGGACGCATCGCTGGATGTGTTTGAGATGGACGCGGCCAGCAACAGCCGCGTGGAGGAAATCCGCGACCTGCTGGAAAAGGTGGATTACCCGCCGCAGTTCAGCAAGTACAAGGTGTATATCATCGACGAAGTGCACATGCTGTCCAACGCCGCCTTCAACGCCCTGCTCAAAACGCTGGAGGAGCCGCCCTCCTACATGGTGTTCATCCTGGCCACCACCGAGCCGCAGAAGATCCCGGCTACCATCCTGTCCCGCTGCCAGCGGTTTGATTTCGGCCGCCTGACCGAGGAGCAGATGACCGCGCGCATCCTGACCGCTCTGCCGGAGCTGAAGGACGCCGAGCCTGCCGCGCTGTCGCTGATTGCCCGCGCCGCCGACGGCAGCATGCGCGACGCCTGGAGCCTGCTGGATATGTGCATAGGCTCGGGCGAGCGGCTGACCGAGCACCTGGTGCGCCAGGCGCTGGGCGCGTCCGACAGCGAGTTTTTGTTTGATTTTGCTTCCGCCATCGCCGCATCCGACGGCACGCGGGTGCTCAATATGATCGACGATATGATGCGCGCGGGTCGCGACGTGCAGGTGTTCCTGCGCGATTTCGCCGCGCATGTGCGCCAGGTAGCCGCCTTTAAGCTGGGCGCGCGTCCGGCCGCCGACATGACGGGCGAGGGCGCGCAGCGCTATCGCGCGCAAAGCGAGGAAATCTCCATGCCGCGCCTGCTGCGTATGCTGGAGCTGGCTATGCAGGCTGAGGCTGACACGCGCTACGCCTCCTCCCCGCGCGGGGTGCTGGAGCTGTTTGCTCTGCGCGCCTGCCGCGTGGCCGAGGGCGAGGATGTGCAGGCGCTGACCGACCGTCTGGAGGACATGGAGCATCAGCTGCAGCTGCTGCAAAGGAACGGTGTGCGCCTGGCCGCGCCTGCCGATGCGCCCGCAAACGCTGCGCCGCAGGCTGAAAAAAAGCCCGCTGCTCGTCCCGCTCCCGCGCCCATGCCCGGCGCGGAGGCCACGCTGCCCGAGGGCAAAAAGCCCTCCGACGTATGGAACGCCGCGCTCAAGCGGCTGGCGCGCGAGGCGGTGGCGTGCTTTGCCATCATCAATCAGGGCAAGTTCGGCGGCTATGCCGAGGGCACCTATAAGCTGATCTTCCCCCGCAACGCCGCCATCAGCGTGGACTTTGTAAACGCCGAGGAGCGCAAGGCGCAGATTGAAAGGATCCTGACGGAAGAGGGCGGCGCGCCGGCCAAGTTTGAGGCCAGGATGGAGGAAGCCGTCGCCCGCAGCGCCGCCGGCACCGAGCGGGACGAGCAGCTGCTCATCGACACCCTGGGGCGTGATAAGGTGCAGATTGACAATGATTGAGCCGCCTGACCGCGCCGCCCGGGAGCGGCTTGCGCCCTTGTTTGGCGCTTCGCGCGATATCCTGCTCACCGCCTGCCTGCAAGGCTATGCCGGGCGCGCGGCAATCAGCCAAAGCGGCCGTTCCGCCGCGCTGCTGACGGGGGACTTTGCCTTTCTGGCGGGCGATCCCGATATCGCCGCGCTGCGTTGGCTGAGCGAAAACAAGCCGGGTGAACTGATCATCAGCGGCGCGTCCGGCTGGCTGAGCCTGGCGCAAAGCATGGGCCGCGCCTGGGAAAAGTCCATCCGTTATGCCTTCGATACGCCCGAAAGCTGGAATATCGCGCGTCTGACCGCCCTGACCCAAGCGCTGCCTGCAGGCTTTACGCTGCATTCGATGGATGGCGCGCTGTATGCGCGCTGCCGCCAAGTGCAGCAGCTGCGCGACCTTTGCGGCTGCGATGGGGACGAGGCGGCTTTTTTTGCGCACGGCCTGGGCGTTGTCGCCCTGCATGGGCAGGAGCTGGCCGGCGGCGCGTCGGCCTATGCCTGGGATGATGCGGGGATCGAGGTGGAAATCGACACCCTGCCGCCCTTCCGCCGCCAGGGCGTGGCCGCCGCCTGCGGGGCGGCGCTGATTCTGCGCTGCCTGGCGGCGCATCGCCGCGTACACTGGGACGCAGCCAATCCCATCAGCGCGCGTCGGGCTGAGCGGCTGGGCTTTCTGCCCCGAGGCGAATATGAGGTGATCGAGTGGCGGTAGGGCGGACGCCAGTCCCCGGACGCAGCCCTGAGCGTCAGATTATTGTTGCATTTATTGGCAGCGCTGTGCTATAATAAATTGGCTAAAAATATACCGGAGGATACCCAAAGTGAAACTTTCTGAAGCGTTGATTCTGCGAAAGGACATACAATCCCGGCTGGATGAAATGGAAAACCGCCTGTGCGCCTGCGCGCTGACCCAGGAGGGCGAAAGCCCCGCCGAGGATCCTGCCGCGCTGCTGGCCGAGGCGGAGAGCCTGACCAGCCAGCTGAGCGAGCTGTGCGCGCGCATCAACCTGACCAACAGCCGCACCATGACCGAGGGGCAAAGCCTGACCGAGCTGCTGGCGCGCCGCGACGCGCTGGGACGCAGGCAGAGCCTGCTGTCCAGCCTGCTTAGCAGCGCCAGCCAGGCGCCCCGCCGCGCCTCCGGGCGCGAGATCCGCATCCTGCCCACGGTGGATATCCCCGCGCTGCGCAAGCGCCTGGACGCCTCCGCCAAGGAGCTGCGGGAGCTGGATATGAAAATTCAGCAGATCAACTGGACGGTCGATCTGCAATAATCGCGTTTGGTAGTCCGAAAAGGCGGGCGTCATCTCTGCGGCTGAGAATGAGCCGTTCACATTGGCGCGTTCACGGGCAGGACGCAGGCGGTTCAAATCCGCCGCCTTCCATGTTAATGCCCTCACAGCGCACATGCGCACGCTGATATATCAAGCATTATAACCATGCGCCGCTTTTCGGGCGAGGGTGGGATTTGGGGAAACAAAACTGTAAAAAAATTTACATTTCTGTCGCTTTTTAGCAGGAGAATGACCCCCGCGCGGATAATATATTCAATTGACTTATTCTGTACTTAGGCAATGGAGGGACGACCCATGAGAAAGGCGCTATCGGTGCTCTGCGCACTGCTGCTGCTTGCGCTGCCGCTGGGCAGCCTGGCGGAGTGCGCGCACATCTGGCGCGATGGCGCGGTGCTGACGGAAGGCACCTGCGTAACCCAGGGTGAGCGGCAGATCGTCTGCACCAAGTGCGGGGCGCAAAGCACCCGCACCTATTACGGCCCCCATTGCTATACCACCTGGTGGGATATCACCCCCGCCACCTGCACGTCCAAGGGCCTGCGCCACTATGTGTGCCGCAACTGTGATTATGAAAAAACGCAGGAAACCAGCATGCTGCCCCACAATTACGGCAAATGGACTACCCTGGTCCCGGCCTCCATGTATTCGCTGGGGCTGCGCGGCCATACCTGCCAGGATTGCGGCGCGTATGAGGAAGCGGAGTACTGCGCGGACGACGCGCTGTATCAGGGCGTGGATAACCGCGACGCTGTGCGCGACATGCAGCAAAAGCTCAAGCGCCTGGGGCTGTATCAGGGCAGCACGGACGGCGGCTTCGGCCCCCTCACCGAAAAGGCGGTGCGCGCCTTCCAGCAAAAGCACGGCCTGCCCGATACCGGCATTGCCGATCCCGAAACGCTGGATCAGCTGGAGGCTGCCTGGTGCGAGGTGAAGGGCTATGATCAGCCCACGCCCAAGGAGACCTATCCGGCCCACTGCACGCTGGATACGCTGGAGGACGGCACGCAGCAGCTGCGCCTGTGCCGCGAGCACGCGCAATTGACGGCCAAGGCCTGGGGACTGAGCGATGAGGAAACCTACAGCCTGTGGCTGGAGGAGTGGAACCGCCTGTACGCGCAGTGCGTGGACGGCGCGGCGGAGGATCAGCGCGCGGCGGTGGCCGAAGCGCACGATTGGGCGCTGCTGCTGATTAAAAGCCAGCGCGTGGTCTGGCGCGCCAAGTACGACCGTCAGGACGCCGAGGTGGAAGCTCGCATGGCGCGCCTGATTGTGGATAAGTGTGTGGAGCTGTGCCGCCAGATGAGCAGCCAGCAATAATCAAAAAGATTCATACATAGCAAATAAAAGAGGATTTGAAACCCGCAAGGGCAACAAATCCTCTTTTGCTTTTATTCTTGCTTCGCGCGTTCTTCCCGCGCTTTCAGCAGCGCGTGCATGCGCGCCAGGCGCGGACGGTTATATCGCTGGATGACGATATAGGGCAGATGGCCGATCAGGACATAGGCGATGGATAGCCACAGCCCCCAGCCTGGCCAGATCCACACGCAGCCAAAGGTGAGGATGGCCAGAATATCGTGCACCAGCTCGGCCACGCAGGTTTCCTGCACCAGGCGCTCGGCCTGCGCGGCGGAAATGGAAGCGCTGACCTGCTTTTGGGTCAGCCAGGGAAGAAAACGGCTCATGTCGGGCAGCTTGTCCTTCCAGCGCTGCACGGCTAATTTTTCATAGATTTTTCCCTCGTGCTCCCAGCGCTGGGGACGAAAGGGAAAACGATCCGCGTGAAACCAGCGGCGCGGCAGCAGGGCGGCCGCGGAGGACGCCAGCCCGATGACGGCCAGATACAGGGCGCAGTGCCAGAAACCCATAAAATTGCCTCTCTATTTATTGATCGCTTATTCTCTTGGCAGCTCCACGGTAAAGCAGCTGCCCTTGCCCGGCTCGCTGCTTACCGATATTTCGCCCCCGCACATGCGCACAATGCGCCGTGCCAGCGCCAGCCCCAGGCCGTTGCCCTCGCTCTTGTGCGAGCCGTCGGCCTGATAAAAGCGCTCGAAGATGGCGCTTTGCTGATCATTGGGGATGCCGGGGCCGTTATCGCTGACGGTGATGCGTATGCACGTGGACTCGCAGTGCAGACGCAGGCGGATTTCGCCGCCCACGGGATCAAACTTGATCGCGTTGTCCAGCAGGTTCACCCACACATGCAGCATCAGGCTTTCGTTGCCGGTGTAGGTGGCCTCGTCCATGTCCACATCCCATTCAATCTGCTTTTGCGTCCATTTGCGCTCCAGCAGCAGGATGGCGCGGCGCAGCTGCTCATCCAGGCGGTAGGGGTGCTTTTCCAGCGGCATGGTCTGGTTGTCCACCTTGGATAAAAGCAGGATGTTGTTCACCAGCTCGCTCAGCCTGCGGGTGCTCAGCAGGATTTTATCGGCGTATTCGCGCTGCAGGGCGGGATCGTTGCCCGCGTCCTGCATCAGCATGGCATAGCCCTCAATGGCGTTGATGGGCGTTTTGAATTCGTGCGACACGTTGGAGATGAAATCGCTTTGCAGCGTTTCGGTGGCGGCCAGCGCGCGGGTCATGGTGTTGAAGTGTGCGTAGGAATCGCGCATCTCGCCCAGCGCGCCGGGGTTATCCAGCCGCACGGTGAAATCCCCCGCGGCCACGCGCTCCATCGCCCTGCCCAGGCGCGTGACGGGGCGCAGAAAAAAGCGGCTCATGATAATGCTGAGCCCGCCGCCCAGGACCACGCTGAAGAGCACCATCCACACGATCGTGGGCACGGTAAAGTGCGTGTTGGTCAGCCATTCCAGCAGGATGGTCAGCAGCGCCGATACGCCCAGCGTGACGCACAGGATGGCGAAGATGCACACGATGAAATACAGCCGCAGGTTATCCCCGCGCGGGGCGGCCTTCTGGGACTTCACGCCTTTTTCACCACCTTGTAGCCGATGCCGCGCATGGTGACGATTTCAAAGTCCGGGTTTTCGCGGAAGCGATCGCGCAGCCGGCCGATGTGCACATCCACCGTGTGCGGGTCGGTTTCGGTATCCAGCCCCCAGATATCGTCCATGATCTGCTGCCGGGTGAAGATGCGCCCCGGCGCGGCGGCCATTTTATACAGCAGCTGAAATTCCTTCTGCGGCAGGGTGACGCTCTCACCCTCGCGGCACACGGTCATCTCGTCGTATTGCAGCACCGTGCCGCCCAGCACCTCGCGCCGCTCGGAGATCATCTGCGCCCGGCGCAGCAGCGCGCCCACGCGCAGCACCATCTCCTTTACGTTGACGGGCTTGATCATATAATCGTCCGTACCCGAAAGAAAGCCCCGGCGCATATCGTCAAAGGCGTCCTTAGCGGTAATCATCAGCACCGGCATGTTCATATCGGCCTCGCGCAGGGAGCGCACCAGCTCGTAGCCGTCCATCACGGGCATCATGATGTCGGAGATAATCACATCCACATATTCGCGCTCCAGCACCTCCAGCGCCTGCTGGCCGTCGCCCGCCTCCAACGTTTCATAGCCGCTGCGCTGTAACACGCGGGCAAAAAGCTGCCGCAGGTCGCGGTCATCCTCTACTACCAATACCTTAAACATGGGCAAACATCCCTCCACCGGCCTATTGTACAGGCGGGATATCAATTGAACGTAAACAATTCCCCGGCGCCTGGCCGGAATCAGCGGTTTCAATATATTATTATGCTCTATATTATATTGGAGGCGGCGGCCCGCTGGCAAGGGGGCGGCGCTTCCTTTTTTTTCGCGGGTATGCTATAATTGCGCTGAAATTCCGCTTTGTACCAAGGAGGGGGACGCTATGGCCAACCTGTTGGATTATCTTGCCTGGCGGGGCGATTTGCCCCTGTCCGCCGTGCCGTTGTGCGATGTGGACGCGCTGATTTTCGCACGCCTGAGCTATGTGCCCTTTGACGGCATTGCTGAAGCGCGCGTGCCGCTGTACATGGCCGCACGGCAGGTACTGGCCAGCGTGCAGCTGTCCGACGCTCCCCGTGCCTGCGGCAAGGAGGATCAGCAGCTTTTGACGCAGCTGCTGCAATCGCCGCGCTATGCCGATATCCTGCTGGATGGGTATGAGAACATCTTTGATCCCGTGCGGCAGGAGCAGTTTGCCGCGCTGACGCTGCTGGAGGTCAAGGGCTGCATCTGCCCGACGGCAGCGCGGCCGTCGCCTTCCGCGGCACGGACGGCACGCTGGTGGGCTGGAAAGAGGATTTCAACATGGCCTTTTCCACCGTCGTGCCCGCGCAGCTGGACGCGGTGCGCTATCTGAGCGATGTGGCGGAGCGCACGCAGGGCGGCATCTACCTGTGCGGCCACAGCAAGGGCGGCAACCTGGCTGTGTACGCCGCGGCCTTCTGTGTGCCCGAGGTGCAGCAGCGCATCCTGGGTGTGCGCAATTTTGACGGCCCAGGCTTCACCCAGCAGGTGATCAGCCAGACGGGCTTTGCGCGCATCCTGCCCCGCGTGCGCACCTATCTGCCGCGCTCCTCGGTGGTGGGCATGCTGCTGGAGCATGAGGAGGCCTTCACCATCGTGGAAAGCCGCAGCGTGGGTATCTATCAGCATAATGTGTACCAGTGGGAGATTGCACGCGGCGGGTTTGTGGAGCTGCAGCAGCTCAGCGCGTCCAGCCAGCTGATGGACCGCGCGCTCAAGGACTGGGTGGCTGCTATGCCGGCGGAGGATCGCGGCCGCGTGATCAATGGCCTGTACGCCGCCCTGAGCGCTACCCAGGCCGAAACCGTGCGCGATGTGCGCGAGCACCGCAAGCTGGCCGCCCTCAAGGCCGTGATGGATCTGGATCCCGAAACCCGCGCGCTGACGCTGCAGGCCGCGCGGCTGCTGTATCAATCCCTGCGCCGCTCCATGCCGCAGAAGGACATGCGCGACGTGCTGGAAAAGCTGCCCATCGGAGCGCTGCTGGATCGCCTGCCCTTTGGCGGACGGGAGGATAAGGACGCAAAAAACGAGTCGGCGGAAAAGACAACGCGCAAATCAATGTAAATATCGACAAAATATTCATGTAGATCAGTGCTAAAATCTGAGAATTAATCATTGATTTTCACATGAATTATTGGTATACTATCCCTGAACCATCACTGGGGAGGGGATTTTTTTGTATCGTAAAATCATGCGTTATCTGGAAGCGTGGAAAAACAGCCCGCATCGCAAGCCGTTGATTCTGCAGGGGGCGCGCCAGGTGGGTAAAACCTATGCCGTGCTGGAATTTGGCCGCACGCATTACGATAACGTTGCGTATTTCAACTTTGAAACCTCGCCCAGGCTGGCGCAGACGTTTGCCGAGGATATCAGCCCTGATTATCTGATTCCCGTGCTTTCGCATATTGCCGGGCAGACGATTGTGCGCGAAAGAACGCTGATTGTGCTGGACGAGGTGCAGCTATGCGAGCGCGCGCTGACCAGCCTGAAGTATTTTTACGAGGATGCGCCGGAGTATCATATCATTGTGGCGGGCAGCCTGCTGGGCGTGGCTGTGAACCGCGAAGCCTTCTCCTTTCCCGTGGGCAAGGTGGATATGAAAACCATGTATCCGATGGACATGGAGGAGTTCCTGCTGGCTGTGGGCGAGGAAGCGCTGGCGCAGCGCATTCGCGCGTGCTTTGATACGGATACGCCGCTGCCTGCCGCCCTGCATGAGGCGGCCATGCAGCGATACCGTCAGTATCTGACGGTCGGCGGTATGCCCGAGTGCGTGCTGCAATACGCCCAGACGCAGGATCAGGTGCTTGTCCGTCACACGCAGGATACGATTCTCGCTGGCTATCTCAACGACATGAGCAAGTATAACACGCAGAATGAAATCAAAAAAACCCGGCTTGTTTACGATAACGTGACGGTGCAGCTATCTAAAAAGAACACCAGGTTTCAGTATAAGCTGATTAAAAAGGGCGCGCGGGCGGCGGAATTTGAAAACGCGCTGGAATGGCTGTGCCTGTCGGGCGTGATATCGCGGGTGTACCGTGCCGAGCAGGTGAAAAAGCCGCTGGAAAACTATCGGGATATCGATGCGTTCAAGGTGTATGTTTCGGATTTGGGCCTGCTGTGCGCCAAGAAAAACCTGGCGGCGGCCGATATTCTGTATATGTCGGAGGAGCTGAACGATTTTAAGGGCGGCATGGCCGAAAACTATGCCCAGACCCAGCTGATCGCCAACGGCTATCAAACCTATTATTGGGAGTCGGATCGCGGCGCGGAGGTGGATTTTGTCATCCAGCGCGAGGGCAGGCTGATTCCCATCGAGGTGAAATCCGCCGATAACACGCGGGCAAAAAGCCTGAAGGTGTATATGGATACCTTCGCGCCGGACTATGCCATCAAGCTATCTGCGCGCAATTTCGGCTTTGAGGACGGCAAAAAGACCGTGCCGCTGTACGCGGCGTTCTGCATTTAATGGCGCGTTACATTATATAATGAAGGAAAGCACAAGAAAGACCGCCGCGCAGGCCAGGTCGGACAGAAGGCAGCACACATCCTTTTCGGCGTCGTCCAGGTCGTCGAAGGTAACAGGCTGCTCGTCGATGTAGTCGATCATATCGCCATAGCTGCGCACGGGCTTTTTGCGGATGTTCACACGCTTCATCATCAGCTTGGGCAGGCGCACGCCGTCCAGGCGCAGCCAGGCAATCCAGGCAAGCAGCACAAAGCACACGCCAAGCAGCAGCGCCGCATACATTTTAATGTGCGCGCCCGAAAGCAGCAGATTGGCCAGCAGCAGCAGAATCAGGGCGATTAAAAACCGGTTGGTCGCCATATAAATCATGGGGCGAAGCAGCGCGCGGTTGTATATCGCGCGGATTTTTTCGATCATTAAAATCACCTTCCTACATGATTATACACGATTTCATGTTCAAAAACAACGCCCAAATAGAACAAATAGAACAGGAACATGAAAGTTTGAAACGTTCTTAATTCAAATCCATCGCGCCGCCTGCTGAAAACCGGCGGCAATGTGTATTTTAATTGTATTTGAGTTGCAATTCGCTTGACACACGCCGCCAATTTCTGTATAATCCCGCTATACACAAAAAAGACGGCGCGCAACCGCCCTGTGCTGTGTAGAAACGACAAGGAGGAACGAACATGAAAAAGTATTTGTCCTTCGTACTGGCTCTCGTGCTTGTGCTCACCAGTATCGCCTTTACGGCTTCCGCTGACGAGATCAAGGATCTGCGTGCCTACGAGACGACGAACCGCGAAATGGAGACCTGGTGCTACCACTATTCTCAGGCGGCTGTCGATCTGAACGTACTGAGCAACTTCTATGATCATCTGCTCACCAACGACGCTAACGGCGCACTGGTTCCCTGCGTTGCCAAGGAGTGGTCTTCTCCCGATGGCGGCCAGACCTGGATCTTCAAGCTCAATGAGGGCGTGACCTGGGTTGACTATCAGGGCAACTACAAGGCGGACTGCACTGCGCAGGACTGGATCACCGGCCTTGAATGGGTGCTGAACTACGGCAAGAACCAGGCCGCCAACACCTCCATGCCCATTGAAATGATCAAGGGCGCCGGCGATTACTACGCCTACACCAAGGAGCTGGGCGAAGAAGAAGCCAAGAAGCTGGGCACTGAAAAGTTCCTGGAGATGGTTGGCCTCGAAGCGCCCGATGATTACACCCTGATCTATCACTGCGTGGATAAGCTGAGCTACTTCCCCTCTGTGGCCTGCTACAACTGCCTGGCTCCTCTGTCTGCCAAGCTGATCGAGGAAATCGGCGTGGATGGCTACTTCGGCGCTGATTACACCACCATGTGGTACAACGGCCCCTACACCTGCTCTGAGTACATCTACCAGAACGAAAAGGTGCTGTCCAAGAACGAAGCCTACTGGAACAAGGACAACGTGAAGCTGTTCGACACCGTCACCATCAAGATGGTTGAGTCTGCGGACGTGGCCTTCCAGTGGTTCTCTGCCGGCGACCTGGACTACATCGATCTGATCCAGGCCAACCTGAGCACCATCTACAACAACGAAGGCAACGAGTTCCACGACAACCTGGTTGAAGCTCGTCCTACCAAGTATTCCTATCAGATGCACTTCTGCTGGGATAAGAAGAACGAAGACGGCTCTGCCGATACCAACTGGAACACCGCCATCGCCAACGAGAACTTCCGTCTGGCCCTGTACTACGGCCTGGATATTACCGACTATCTGGCCCGCACCAACTTCATCCATCCCCTCAGCTGCCAGAACTTCTGCTACACCGCCAACGCCGTTTCTGTAAACAGCGAGGGCAAGGATTACACGCAGATGGTTCGTGACGAGCTGGGCCTGCAGTACGACAGCGAAAAGTTCGCCCGTGTTGATACGGCTAAGGCTGCCGAATACAAGGCCAAGGCCATCAAAGAGCTGACTGCCGCCGGTGTTGAGCTGCCTGTCAAGATGACCCATTATATCATGGGCTCCAGCCAGACCGCGAAGGACAGCGCCGACACCCTGGCGCAGATCATCAGCGACTGCCTGGGCGACGACCTGGTGGTGCTGGAGATCCGCACCTACGTCTCCAAGCTGAACACCGAAGTGCGTGATCCTCAGCTGGCCTCCATCTACATCAACGGTTGGGGCGCTGACTTCGCCGATCCCGTCAACTTCCTGGGTCAGGAAACCTACGGCGACGATAACGCCTACTATTCCAAGGCTTACTCCAAGATCAACAACGCCACCGATGAGAAGCTGATCGCCACCTATAAGGAATTCACCGAGCTGGTGAATACGGCCAAGGCCATCACCGATGATCTGGACGCCCGCTATGCTGCCTTCGCCAAGGCCGAGGCCTTCTGGATCCAGCACGCGCTGACGATTCCGTGGAGCTACGAAGTGACCTGGAAGGTAACCTCCATCAACGAGTACTCCAAGATCTACACCGCTTACGGCAACCAGTCCGAGCGCTATGTAAACTGGGAAACCAACAGCGATCTGTACACCACCGAGGATTACGAAGCCTTCAAGGCTGGCAAGTAATTTTCACTTAAAACCGAAGGAGCGGCCTTCTTTCGGGAAGGCCGCCCCTTTTCCCATTTTAACGGCGGCGTTTTTGCCAACGCAAGGGTGCTGTCTTAGGGCATTATCGCAGCCTATGGGCGATAATGCCCTAAAACAGTAATTATGCAGCAAAGGGGATGAACCGATGGCAAAGTACATTTTGAAGCGCTTGGCGCAGTCCCTGCTGACAATCTTTCTGGTTGTCTGCGTGGTATTTCTGCTGATGCGCCTTTTGCCAAACGATTATTATTTCACCGAGGAACAGCTGATTAAGCTGACCGACGAGCAGCAGCATGACATCCTGGAAAAGGCGGGCATGCTGGATCATCCCCTGGTGCAGCTGGGCCGTTATTTGAAGGGCATTCTTCTGCATGGCGATTTTGGCGTATCCCACCGTATCCAGACGGGCAAGAGCGTGACCTCCATCATCGCCAGCCGCTTTGGCATCTCGATGCGCCTGGGGCTGATTGCGCTGGTGTTTTCGCTCCTGATCGGCGTGCCCTCGGGCATCCTGCAGGCGCGGTTCAAGGATGGTCTGTACGATCACATCGGCACGGCCTTCACCATCTTTATCAACGCGGTGCCGCATCTGGTATCCTACTCGCTGGTGATGGTGTTCGGCGCGCGGCTGCTGGGGCTGCCCAGCATGTATTCCGGCCGCAAGGTGTGGAAGTTCATGCTGTTTGGCATGCAGTGCAAGTTCAATTATTCGCAGATCCTGCCCATCATCTGCCTGTCGCTGGGCTCCATCGCCAGCTATATGCTGTGGATGCGCCGCTACATGGTGGATGAGCTGAACAAGGATTACATCCGCCTGGCCAAGCTGAAGGGTCTGTCCAGCACGCGGGTGATGTTCAGCCACGTGATGAAGAACGCCTTCCTGCCCCTGGCGCAGTACCTGCCCTACTCGGTGCTGCTGACGGTGGGCGGCTCCATCCTGGTGGAGCGCTTCTTCTCCGTGCCGGGCATCGGCAACCTGCTGCCCGACGCCATCGCCAAGTTTGACGTAAACTGCGTGCAGGCGCTGGTCATCCTGTACGCCTCGCTGGGCATTATCGGCCTGTTCCTGGGCGATCTGCTGATGACGCTGCTGGATCCCCGCATTTCGCTGGTTGAGAAAGGAGGCACGCGCTGATGTCTAAGAGAATGGTCGTAGATCTGGATGTGGATAAAACCGCGATTGACACCAATCTGGATAAGCGGTATCATTTAGGCAGCGTGCATTCCGATGCGCGCGCGCAGATGCCCGAAAAGCAGCTGTTCAGCTTTGCCGAGTACAAGGCGCAGGACGCCGAGCGCATCGGCTACAGCAACTATTCCTACTGGAAAAGCGTATGGCAGAACTTTTTGAAGAAAAAGTCCGCCGTGTTCATGGCCATCGTTTTCGTGCTGCTGTTCATCTTCACCTTTGTGGCGGTGAAAATCAGCAGGTTTGACGCCAACAACCTGCGCATCGATACCAAGCTGATGTTTACCAGCCCGAACAAGGAATTCTGGTTTGGCACTGATAACCTGGGCCGCGATTACTGGAGTCAGGTGTGGAGCGCTACGCGCACGTCCATCCTGCTGTCGGTGTCGGTATCGCTGGGTCAGATCTTCGTGGGCGTGTGCATCGGCCTGGTATGGGGCTATGTGCGCAAGCTGGATCGCTTCTTTACCGAGCTGTACAACTTTATCGACAATATCCCCACGATCATCTACATGACCCTGATCGCCCTGATGATTGGCAAAAGCACGCTGATTATGGGCATCGCCATGGTCGCCTTCTACTGGCTGGGCACGGCGCGCAATGTGCGCAACCTTGTGTTCATGTACCGTGACCGCGAATATAACCTGGCCTCCCGCTGCCTGGGCACGCCGCTGATGCGCATCCTGGGCCGCAACATTTTCCCGTATCTGGTCAGCGTCATCATCCTGCGCCTGGCGCTGTCCATTCCGGGCATCATCGCCTATGAAACCACGCTGTCCTACCTGGGCTTGCTGGATATCTCCACGCCCTCGCTGGGCATCCTGCTGCGCAACGCCCGCAGCTATTTCCTGGATTATCCTTACCTGCTGGTTTTCCCCGCGGCCATCGTATCGCTGATTACCATTACCTTCTACCTGGTGGGTAATGCGTTCTCCGATGCGTGCGACCCGCGCAACCATGTGTAAGGGGAGGGGACAAGATGAGCGAACAGGTCATTGAAAAATACGGCATCAATTTTGAGGAGCGCGCCAAGCAGATCCTGAGCACCGAGCCGATTCTGGCCGCCAAGGATCTGGAGGTGCAGTTCACCCTGCGCGGCGAAAAGCTGAACGCCATCCGCAAGTGCTCCCTGGAATTGTATGACGGCGAAACGCTGGCCATCGTGGGCGAGTCCGGCTCGGGCAAGTCCGTGTTTACCAAGTGCTTTGTGGGCATGCTGGATAAAAACGGCTCCATCACCGGCGGCTCCATCCTGTATAACGGCCAGGATCTGACCAAGTTTACTACCGAGAAGGAATGGCGCACCATCCGCGGCGGCAAGATCGCCATGGTGACGCAGGATCCCATGACCAGCCTGAACCCGCTGAAGAAAATCGGCGTGCAGATTCAGGAGGCCATCGAGCTGCATCAGGGCATGCGCGGCCGCGAGGCCAAGCGCGAGGCCATCCACATGCTGGAGCTGGTGGGTATCCCCGATCCTGAGCGCCGCTATAATCAGTATCCGCATGAGTTTTCCGGCGGCATGCGCCAGCGCGTGGTCATCGCCATCGCCGTGGCCTGCCGTCCGCAGATCCTGATCTGCGACGAGCCGACCACCGCCCTGGACGTAACCATCCAGGCGCAGATTCTGGATTTGATCCGCAAGCTGCAGCGCGAGCAGCACATGACCATCATCTATATCACCCACGACCTGGGCGTGGTGGCCAACGTGGCCGACCGCGTGGCGGTTATGTACGCCGGCCAGATTGTGGAAATCGGCATGGTCAACGAGATTTTCTTCGATGCATGGCATCCCTACACCTGGGCGCTGCTGGGCGCGCTGCCGCAGCTGGGCGTCAAGGGCGAAAAGCTGCCCGCCATCGATGGTACCCCGCCGAACCTGTTCAACAAGGTGGTGGGCGATTCCTTCGCTCCCCGCAACCATCAGGCGCTCAATATCGATTTCCTGGAGGAGCCGCCGCTCTTTGACGTGACGCCCACGCACCAGGCCAAGACCTGGATGCTGGATCCGCGCGCGCCCAAGATCAACCAGCCCGATACCATCCGCAAGCTCAGCAGCCAGCACCTGATGGACGCTGAGCCCATCTCCCACATGGATCATCCCCATCTGCGGCCCGACCGTGAGCCGCTGATCGAGGTGAAGGATCTGCAGATCACCTTTGGCTCGGGCAAAAAGAAGTTTGTCGCCGTGGACGATGTAAACTTCACCATCTACCGCGGCGAAACCTTCTCGCTGGTGGGCGAGTCCGGCTCGGGCAAAACCACCATCGGCCGCGCCATCGTGCGCATCAATCCCATCACCAACGGCGAGGTGCTCTTCAAGGGGCGCCGCATCACCGGCAAGATCAGCCGTGAGCTGGATAACGAGGTCATCCGCAGCTGCCAGATGATCTTCCAGGATCCTATGGCCTCGCTGAACGAGCGCGCCAAGGTGGACTATATCGTATCCGAAGGCATCATCAATTATCACCTGTATAAAGATAACAAGGATCGCGTGGATAAGGTGCAGCACGCGCTGGAGGAAGTGGGCCTGCTGCCTGAGTTCTCCAGCCGCTTCCCGCACGAGTTCTCAGGCGGCCAGCGTCAGCGCATCGGCATTGCCCGCAGCCTGATCATGCAGCCGGAGTTCATCGTGGCCGACGAGCCCATCTCCGCCCTGGATGTATCCATCCGCGCGCAGGTGCTGAACCTGCTCAACGAGCTGAAGAAAAAGCGCAACCTGACCTACCTCTTCATCGCGCATGATCTGAGCGTGGTGCGCTTCATTTCCGACCGCATCGCGGTCATTCACAAGGGCCGCATCGTGGAGCTGGCCGAGGCGGAGGAGCTGTTCCGTCATCCGCTGCATCCCTACACCCGCGCGCTGCTGTCCGCCGTGCCCAATCCCAATCCCTATCTGGAGCGCAGCAAGAAGCTGCTGGTGTACGATCCGTCGGTGCACGACTACTCGGTGGATAAGCCGGAGTGGTGCGAGATTTTGCCCGACCACTTTGTATACGGCAACGCGCCCGAGCTGGACGGCTACCGCAAGGAGCTGGGTCTGTAAGCAAATGATAAGCGCCCCCGGCTGTTTCGCATGAGACAGCCGGGGGCTTTCGTTATGGCGCGGGCGATGGACAGCGGCGAAACAATTTGCTATCCTGTGCTCTGGCACTTTTTTGAAGGGGGCGTGCGCGTGAAACGGCTGCTGTGTCTATTGCTTGCGCTGATGCTGATACCCTGCGCGAGTGCGCTGGGCGAGGAGGATGACAGTACGATGGAATTCAAAAGCCTGCTTCGCGGCAGAATCCTTGAAATTCTGAATGCATGGCCTGCGAAGGATCAATACGCGATCATGTTTTTGATCTATCCCAACGAGGCCCATACCTATCGGGGTTATTCTAACCTGACGGAATTTCAAATGCTGTATAAATGCGAATCGGATATGGGCAAGCATACCAATCCCTTTTTCGCGCCTGCGGATGAGGACGAGGAGCGCTGGAATCCGGCGTATTGGGACATGGATTTGAAGCAGCCCGTGATTTCCTATTGGGAGCCAAACCAATATGCGGAAGCGCTGATCGACTGGTATGAAGCTGCGGGCGTGCAGCGGATTGGCTATGAGGATCACACGCTGGATTACGACAGCGAAATGCGCTATATCGGCAAGGGCCCCAACGGCCTGCCCGAGCTTTTGAGCCTGATTGCGGGCATTGCCGCGGAGCTGCAAACGGACGGCGTCATCGAGAAGAAATTCGGCAGGAGGATCCCCATCATCCTGGCTGATCTGGAAACCGCCTGGTATATGATCGAAGCGACGCAGGCCGCCAATCCAAACGGAGAGGCGGACGCTTATTTGCAGGCTTGCAAACGGCAGGCAGAGCAAGCCGAGGCCATGCGGGAAATGTATGCAAATGAAATCGAAGAGCTGATGAAGCGGCGCAATAGGTAAATAACAAAACACCTTCGCAAGTTTTCCCTGCGAAGGTGTTTTACTTTAGGGTTATTTCAGCTCGCTCTTGTTCAGCACATGCCGCAGCGCGGGCAGCATGGTCTTGTACAGGATGGGCGCGGCGACGATGGCCACGCCGGCGTTGATGATGGAGGGGATAAACTTGCTCAGCATCGTGGCCCATACGGTGTTCATGGGATAGCCGTACACAAAGGCCTGATAAATAAAGGTCTTGAGCATGTACAGCGCCACATAGGTCAGCGCGCCGCACACCGCCGCCACGATGGCGCGGACAAAGCCCTCATTGCGGGTATCCCTGCTCCACAGCACGCGCGCGCACACCCACGCCATCATGAACTTGCTGACGAAGGTGATCAGGATGTTGATCACATCGTAGCCATGGAAAGCGTCATACAGCGCAGAGCCCAGACCCGCGGCCAGGCCGCCGTACACGCCGCCAAACAGCATGCCCGACAGCAGGCACATGGCGTTGGCAAAGTGCACCTTGGAGCCCAGCAGGGGAAAACGAAACAGCGTAACCACATAGACAATGGCGGCCATCACGCCTGTGAAGGCCAGGGTATAGGCGTTCATACGTTGCTTTTTCATAGCGAAGCCTCCCGGTTTTTGAAGAATACAGCCGCTATCATAGCACAGTTTCATTGCCTGCGCAAGACGCCACGCTGCCTTTCTCTCGTTTTCCCGCGCGCTGCACAATGCCGATCAGCTGCCCGGACAGAATGACCGTCAGCAGCGAATACAGGATGCGCCGCAGCGGGATGTAGGTGAGCGACAGCCCCAGCACGATCAGATCGCTGATCAGGTAAATCCACTGGATGGGAAGGTGGGTCACATGCTCCAGGCTCATGGACAGCGCATCGTCCCCGCCCGGCGCGCCGCCCGCGCGCACGCACAGCCCCACGCCCACGCCCACGAACATCGCGCCCGCTACCGCGGCGATCAGCGGGTGCTCGGATAATTCGGGAACCAGGATAGGAAACTGCTCAAACACGGCGTAAAACAGCGAAAACGCGCCGCCCGCCACGATGGAGCGCCACACAAACCCGCGCCCCAGCAGCCGCCAGCCCAGCAGATAGCACGCGGCGTTGAGGATCAGCGAGCTGACGGAGGGCGATATGCCCAGCCAGTGGTGCCCCAGCAGCGTCAGCCCCAGCACGCCGCCCTCGGTCACGCCCGATATGGAGTGCACCTGATACAGCCCGAAGGACAGGATGGCGCTGCCGGACAGCAGCAAAAGCAGCTCCCTGCGCGTGACGGACAGGGAGGCGAAAAGCGCCTTGATTTTTTTCATTTTAAAATACCCTTTCTATGCCGGATGATAAAAATATGAAAGCAGCATAAAAAGAGCCTATGAGGCCGGTCGTTTTTTCAGGCAGCGCGCAGCCGCTGCGAGACAGGACAAAATAAAACCTCCCTTTCACCAGGCGGGGAAAATCAGCTTATCCTATACAGTATAGCAGAAATCCTGCGCCTCGTCAAAGGGAGAAAAAGGGTTGAGCTCAACAAGAAAAAGGGTTGAGCATATCAGTCCGCCCGCGGCAGGTTCCAGTGGAAGGTAACGGACAGCGCGCGGATGACCATCACCACCATCGCGCCTATGATCATGGCCGTGGCGTGCCCGGTTACGCGCCAGAGCAGCGCGCACACCAGCGCCCCAGCCAGGGACGCGCAGGCATATACATCCTTGACAAAGATATAGGGCGTATCCCCCGCCATCACATCGCGCAGGATACCGCCGCCCACGCCCGACAGCACGCCCACAAACACCGTCAGGTAGATGCCGGCGTTCGGCTGGGCGGCATAGGCGTTGCTGACCCCGACCACCGAGAAGATGCCCAGGCCAATCGTATCCATTGCCAGTATGGTGCGCTGGTAGGCATTGTGGTTGCCCGTCAGGTAATAGCGCACGGGCTTGATGAACACAATTACCGCCACCAGCGTGGCCGTGAAGGCGTAGATGGGGTTTTGAAAGGTATAGGGAGGGATCACGCCCAGCAGCAGATCGCGGATGATACCGCCGCCCACGGCTGTGGTTAGCGCCAGCACGCACACGCCGAACACATCCATCTGCTTGCGGATGGCGATGATTGCGCCCGAGGCCGCAAAGGCCACCGTGCCTATCAGCTCCAAAATCAGCACAAACCCATCCATGCGCGCGTCCCCCGTTTCTGTTCTCCAGCGCATTATATACCAGGGCTGGCGCGCGCGCAAGCATCCTGGGGATGAAAAAATAAAGGAAATCCGCGGCCTGTGTCGAATGGTAATAATTTGGGCAGTCAAACTAAAAAAAGAAACCACGTCTTTTCTTTCCTTCTTGGCCGAACAATCGTTGCTGCTTTGACAAGCTAAACGTATTATGCTTTTTGTAAGGAGACCCCCATGAACACCCTGCACTTTAAGTATGCTGTGGAGGTGGAGCGCTGCGGCTCCATCACCCAGGCCGCCGAAAACCTGTACATGGCACAGCCCAACCTGAGCAAATCCATCAAGGAATTGGAGGACATGCTGGGCTTTCAGATCTTTGCCCGCACGTCTCGCGGCGTGGTGCCTACCGCCCGCGGGCGCGAGTTTTTGGTTTATGCGCGCGGCATTCTCAATCAGCTGCAGGCCATGGAGGCGCTTTCCCAGCGCCATGACGATGCGACCCAGCGCTTCAGCCTGTCCATGCCGCGGGCGGGGTATATTGCCGATTGCTTTTCCGCCCTGGTGGACAGCCTGGATAAGGGCAGCCCTATGGACATTCGCGTGCGCGAGGCCAGCGCCCTGCACACCATCAACGATGTGGCGGACGGGCAGTTTCAGCTGGGTATTTTCCGCACGGAGAGCAAGGACGCGGGGTATTATCTGAACTATCTGCGCGAGAAATCGCTGCAATATGAGCCGGTGTGGGAATACGACGCGCTGCTGCTGCTGTCGCAGGAGCACCCGTTGGCGGCGCACGACCGCATTGAGCCCGAGAATTTGACCCCATACACGCAGATCATCTATGGCGATCTGGCGGTGCCATATCTGCCTGCCTCCGACGCGCTGCGCGCGGACGAACCGCCGTCCAGCCGCATCCAGGTGTACGGCCGCCTGGAGCAGCTGGATCTGCTGAGCCGCCTGCCCGATACCTATATGTGGGCCTCGCCCGAAACGCCCACGGCGCTGCGGCGCTTTTCCCTGGTGATGCGCAAGTGCTTCAACGCGGGCATGCGCTACCAGGATATCCTGATATACCCCACCTCCTACCAGCTTTCCGCGCTGGATCGGCGGTTTATATCGATGCTTTCCAGTGCGCGCGCACGGCTGTCACATCAGGCGTATACATAAGAAGAAAACGCCGGGCTAATTTTTAGTCCGGCGTTTCAGGC
>ENA-ORSL01000900-ORSL01000900.1-human-gut-metagenome-genome-assembly--contig:-NODE-900-length-27617-cov-5.435636_pt1 | contig 27617 bp, 29 predicted proteins | sample MGYA00242190_ERZ509157 | MGnify/ENA primary metagenome ERZ509157 (study PRJEB26280, sample SAMEA2338664) | human gut metagenome | biome: human gut; feature: human-associated habitat; material: faeces...
GGAAAAGGTGCAACGCTTTACGGCTGGCACATTTCCAAGTTGGAAATCTACGATACGCCGAAACAGCTCAGCGAATTCAAGGGGTTGCGGAAAACGAAATTTGGGTATGCGCCCGTTGAAATCAAACGCCCGCCCCAGAGCTGGCGCTACGTGGAGGAATTGAAATGAGTGATTACATCAGCCGGGAGGCGCTGAAAGAAGCTTTTGACAACGCTGATGCTGACGTTTGCGAAAGCTACTCGGATGGATATTGCGATTGGGGCTTTGGGCGCAAGAATATCAACGATGTAATAGACGGAGTTCCCGCCGCCGATGTGGAGCCGGTGCGGCATGGGGAATGGCGACTTGTTCGCAGAATGGCAGCTTGTGGGGAATACGAATGCTCCGTGTGTGGCCGCATTGAGACATTTGGTTGCTTTAACAAGCCAGAGAATAATCCATATTGCCACTGCGGCGCAAAAATGTGTTTGGAGGACGAAACAAATGACAATTGACCGAGCGATTGAAATCCTTGACCCGGAACACCGGGAGCATTACGAAAGTATAGACCCAGTGAATGAGGCCTGCCGAATGGGCATGGAGGCGTTGGAACGGACGAGGTGGATTCCGTGCAGCGAGAGAATGCCGAATCCAGGCGAGCGAGTGCTGGCTACGGACGGCGGGTTTGTTGGCGAAATGTACATCGGGAAACGGGGAGAATGGCGGCGTTACAACGTTACCTACATCGAAGACCTGATGGCGTTGGATATTCTGTGGTGGATGCCGATGCCTGAACCGCCGGAGGTGAAATAGAGATGAATCACGAAAAACTGAAGAGCTTAGGAGGCAGATGGACGAGTTGGTTTCGTTGGGAAGGATAACGCAGTGGGAGTTTATTACACGTTTTCCAACGGGATATATCGATTCAAAATGCGCAAAAGAAAAGGAGCGAGCGGGTGTTAAATCATATTGCGATTATGGGGCGGCTGGTGCGTGACCCGGAGCTGCGGCGGACGGGGAACGGCATTGCCGTGTCAAGCTTCTGTGTGGCGGTTGACCGGGACTTTTCCAGCGACGGCCAGAAGGAAGCGGATTTTATCAACTGTGTTGCCTGGCGGCAGACGGGAGAGTTTGTTTCCAAATACTTCACCAAGGGCAAGCTGATCGCCGTGTCCGGGCGGCTTCAAATCCGGAGCTACACGGACAAGGACGGCAACAAGCGGACGGCGGCGGAGGTGGTAGCGGATCACTGCTACTTCGGCGGGAGCAAGCAGGACACCGACGGACAGGGCGGCGGGAGCCAGGCGCAGAGCCAAGGCACATATCAGCCGCCATACATGCCGCCGGAGCCGGGAAACAACTTCCCCATGCTGGAAGACAACGACGAGAAGCTGCCCTTCTGAGGTGCCAGCATGAAGCGAAATTTGCCAAAGCACCCGTGCAATGGGTGTATCTACCTGGAAGGATGCTACGATCAGAGCGCAACGTGCGACTATTTCCTGATAACCGGAAAGCGCAGACCATGCGAGCCGGGAAAGGGGTGCACGGTGCGGCGGGAGACCCGGAAACGAAAGGTTAAGCGGAAAGAAAGTTCGGATATTTCCTAGCTTTCCGGGAATTTGTTTGCTACAATAAGCAAAAAGCGAGAGCTTAGAGCCAGTGCTTGCCAATGGGCAGCACTGGCTCTTTTTTTGATACAAAGGGGGAAACAGGGATTGCTTTTGCAGAAGTACGTCATTCCGCTTGATCCACGGACAAAGAAAAACAGTCACCGGATCGTGGGCTGCGGGAAGCGATGCCCGGTGTGCGGAAAGTACGCCAGGCAGTTTGTAAAAAACGGAAAGACCACCACGGAATACGCCTTCCAGGCGGCGCAGTATCTCCACCCGAAGCCGGAAAGCCCCATTGCCGGTCAGGTGCGGCTGGTATACCGGCTGTACACCGGAACCTGGCACAGGAAGGACGACCTGAATTTGTATGAAGCACTGGACGACATTCTGGTGAAGGAGGGGATTCTCCGGGACGATGACCGGAAGATCATCCGGAGCCGGGACGGGAGCCGGGTACTCTACGACAAGGAGAACCCACGGGCGGAAATCTATATCTTTGACTACCGGGAGGAGGAAGACAATGAGCTCGGACATGAAAATGTTTACGGTTGACCGGTTTCTGGGGCTGCGGGAAAGCGGGGACGGAGACACGGAGCTGGAAATGGGCACGGCAAGCAAAATGGAAAACTTTTACATCACGGACGACTACAACCTGCGGCTTCGGCCTGGGGCGGTGCGCTTTGACAGCTTCGGGGACATTCTGGGGGTCTGGTCTGGTTCCGTAGGCGGGAAGAATCTGCTTATCGTGTGCGACTTCCAGGGAGGTACAGACCGGATAACCTGCATTGAAGAGGATGTATCCGGGAATACGGCAAAAAGGGCGCAGAGCGGCGCACTGGGGCTGACAGCGAAAGAAAACAGCTATGTGAGCATCTTCGACTTCGGAGGGGACATCTACCTTTTCAGCGCCGGGAAGTGCCTGGTATACGGCGGGAAGAAATTCACGGAAGCGGAGGCCTACATTCCCACGGTGCTTGCGGGAGCCTCCCCGGCGGGCGGCGGAACCAGCATGGAGCGGATCAACCTTCTGTCCCGGTACCGGAAAATCACCTACAGCGCGGACGGGGAGAGCACGGGGTTTGTGCTTCCTCCGGAGGCGGCGGAGGTAACGCTCATCGGCGTGGACGGGGAGAGCCATGTGCCCGGCACCATGGGCAGCTTTGACCCGGAGAGCCAGACCTTCACCTTCACGTCCGCATCGGTAAAGGGCGTGGGGAACGTAGAGATCACCTATGGCATTGACGCGGAAGCGGCGGAAACGGCGCGGATGCAGATCATCCGCTGCCGCCTGCATGAAAGCTACAACGGCTCCACGGACACAAGACTGTTTGCCGCCGGGAACGGGACGAACCTATGCTACTACACAAGCCCCACCCTGAACGGAGAGACCACGGCTATGTACTTCCCGGCGCTGAACGAGGTGAGCGTGGATATTTCCGCTTCGGAAATTACGGGACTGCGGCGGCACTACTCGAAACTTCTGGTGTTCAAGCAGGATGAGACCTTCTGCATCTCCTACGAGCCGGTGACGCTGACGGACGGAACCACCACGGCGGGCTTCTACCTGCGGTCTGTGAACGACACCTTCGGCTGCGACGCGGTGGGGCAGGTGCAGACGGTGAACAACTACCCCCGGACGCTGAACAAGGGTGGGGTGTATGAGTGGCGGCTGAAGGCCAGCTTTGCCAGAGATGAGCGGTACGCGGTGCTGGTATCGGATGCCATCGGAAGAACCATGCAGGACGCTGACCTGAGAAAGGCAGTGACTTTCGATGACGGCGTGGAAAAGACCTACTACGTCTTCCTGAACGATGCTCAGGGCACGGTGGCGGTGAACCGGTATGAGCTGGGGAAGGACGGCGGTCTGTGGCTTCTGTACCGGGGAGAGGTTTTCCGGAACGTGACACGGTGCGTGAGCTTCGGAAAAAAGCTGGTATTTTTCACGGACACGGAGGCCTTCACCCTGAGCCGGTACGCACACATGGACGCACTGCCGAAAGAGGGTTCGGCGGCAATCCCGGCGATCTGGGTATCCGGAAACATGAGCTTTGGGGCGGACTTCCGGCGGAAATACAGCAGCTATCTGTACTTCTCCATCCTGCCCCAGGCCAGTACAAAGGTGACAGTGACCGCCGAAACCGACCGGCGGGGGGACTACCTGGACAAGGAAACGGAAATCTCCGTTTTTGACTGGCTGAACACGAACTTCCGGACCTGGACGTTCGCAACAAACAACCGGCCGAGCATTCACCGGGTACGGCTGAAGGTGAAGAAATTCATCTATTACAAGGTTATTATCAAGATCACGGAACCGGGAGCGGTGGGAACGGTGCTGGGCTTTGACCAGCAAATCCGGTACGCTTCCATGGCAAAGTAAGGAGGAAAGCCACATGGTAACGGTACAAGAAGTGTTTGACATGGCAATTCATCTGATGGACGAGCAGCGGGAGACGGACGGCTCCACAATGACGGTGGACACCGGGGAATACAAGTACCGGACAATCTCCATTCTGAACACGGTGATTCCGAGAATCGCCAAGTATTCCCGGCTGGAAGAAGAGGACGAGGACGACATTCCGCTGCTGAGCAACCTGAATTTCAAGAACCCGAATTTTACCCAGGCTATCCGGCTGGACGATGGGCTGGCCATGTCGCTGCTGCCGCCCTACCTGGCTGCGGAGCTATTAAGCGCGGAGAATGATACTCTATCGGCCTGGTTCATGAACCAGTACCGGGAGGCACTGAACGACATGCGGAACAATGCGGACGGCTCCTTTGAGCCGATTCCGCTGCCCTACGGGACGTTTTAAGGAGGCGGGACTATGCCCACAATCAAGGATACGGCGGCAACCTCTGCCCTGAACGAGGACAAGTACATCAACAAGCTTTACGGAGATTCCGGCACGGCGCAGAAGGACATGCTGACCGGGAACCTGACACAGAACAACGCCGCCCTGGACAGCGCAAAGCAGCAGGTGCAGCAGCAGACCCAGACCCACCTGGCCAGAACCAGGGTGGAGGCAAACCAGATGGGAAAGAACTTCCAGACCCGGACGATGAGCCAAGGGGCGGGACAGCAGGCGGCACTTTCCCAGTGGGGGCAGCGCAGGACGGACATGAACGCCCTGGAAGGCAAGCAGGCCAACGCCGACTATGAGATCGAGCGGCAGAGAAAGCTGCTGGGGGAGCAGTACGCCTCCGCCATCAAGCAAGCCCAGGCCAACAACGACATGGAGAAAGCCCAAGCCCTGTATGACGCTGCAAAGGCGGAGGAAAACCAACTGCTGGAACTGCGGAAGCAGGGGGCAACGCTGCTTTCCGGCAAGGGAGACCGGTCAGCCATGGATGCCCTGGCCAACGGGGAGCTGCCCAAGCGGGACACCGCCGGCGACAGCTGGGCGGAGGTGCTGCAAAACGAGGGAGCCGTGAATCAGATTTACGACGCGAAGCAGCAGGCGGCGGAGGCGGCGGCACAGAGCCAGTACGCAAAGGCGCTTTCCGACCTGGAGGCTCAGCGGCGGGCACAGCAGCAGCAGACGGACGGGAGCCTGACGGGGGCTTATGTGGACGCCCTGCGAAACGCGATGAACTATCAGGAGGTACAGGGAGCCTACGGCCAGGGAAGCGGCACTGCGGCGCAGGCGGCTCTTGCCAGGGACGCTGCCTTGCAGCAGAAGCTCACGGAGCTGAGAGGGGTACAGGCGGCGGCGGATGCCACAAGCGGCATGGCCGGAGTACAGGCGAGGGCAGACTACGGCAAGGGAATTGCCGACAGCCTGGAAGGCGTGAACTCGGAGCGGAACAAGGCACTGTTCGACGCGGCCAGCAAGGAGCAGCAGAAGCTTGTGGATTTGCAGCAGTTTGTGGGGAATGATCTGGCCAAGAAAAAGCGGGACTACACCATGCTGGGCAAGCTCTACGGCCTGACGGACGAACAGATCGGGAAGCTGAACGCCCACGGCAGCCCCGGAACGAGCAAGAGCTGGCAGCGATTCCTGCGGGATCAGCAGAAGAAGGGAAAGCTGGGCAAGAAGAACGACGGCGGCGGCTACAGCGTAAGCGAGAAAGACATTATGTGAGGTGATGCGGTATGGCAGGAAACCAGAGCGCATGGAGAAACAGGCCTGTAGACCTGACAAAAAATACCCTGAGCGACGGACGGGATTTGTCCAGCGGCAGGAAGAGCAGCGACGAAGAGAAGAAAAAGAAAAAGGCCACAGTGACCTACAACCGGCCTGACCCGACCCAAGACCCGGCGGACAGGCCGGAGGGCACGGCAACCGTCACGGGCGTAAACAGCAAGGCGGAGGCAATCGAGGCCTACCGGGCTGACCGGGAAAAGACCCAGGAGAAAGCCCGGCAGGAATACAAGAACGCCATCAAGCAGTACCAGCTGAAAACCGGGAAGACGGTGGACAGCCCGAACGCGGTGACGGCGGCTGACCGGCTCTGGAACCGGGGGAGCAACGCCCCGAAGAAGGACGCTTATTCGGACACCACCCGGAGGATCGTGGCGGCCAGACGGAACACCCAGCAGAAAAAGCAGGAGCTGGAGGACTACGACAACCAGGAATACGACTGGACGGACGCAAACGCCCGGAAAGCCCACGAGGAAGGCCGGAAGGAAAAGGAAGCGGCGGTCTCTCAGGCGGAGCAGGAGCAGAACCAGGCCACGGCGGAATCGGACAGAGCCATCATCGGCGGCCTTTCCGACGAGGGTCGGGAGAAGCTGACGGAATACGCCAAACAGAAAGACCGGGCAACGGGGCCACGGCGGGAGAGCGGATCGGAAATCGAGCAGTGGTTCGCCGAGAACCAGCACATGAACGCCGATGAGCTGGGGAACCTTGCGGAAACGGTCATCCGGGACAAGAACGCCGCACACATGGAGCAGGAGCAGCAGTGGGCACGGGACGCTGCCGACGCTCACCCGTTTGCCGCCAGCGCGGTCACAGTCCCGGCGAACCTGGTCAGCGGCGTGGCCTCCACGGTGGGAAACCTGGGACAGGCCATTGACCAGAAGATAAACGGCGAAGGACACTACACCGGACTTGACCCGAACAGCGAGGCAAATCTGCTGCAAAGCATGTCCGGAGCGGCGAGAGGCGAGGTAAAGCAGAACATCGTCGGAGACGGGAGCGACCCCCTGCGGGCAATTGCCGGGGGAGCCTACGATGTGGGAATGGGCATGGCGGACACCGGGGCACGGATCGCTCTGGGCGCAGTCACCGGCGGCGGCTCCTGGCTTGGCGCAGGCATTGCGGGCGCAAACAACTTCGGAAGTGCCATGCAGTCGGCGGCGAACCGGGGAGCAAGCGCTGACCAGGCCTTGCTATACGCCACCGCAAGCGCAGCGGTGGACGCACTGACGGAGAAAATCCCTCTGGACAATCTAATCAGCATTTCCACGGCGAAGGGCGGCGCGGGATACATTCTGAACTTCCTGCGGAGCATGGGCATTGAGGGCGGGCAGGAAGCGGCCTCCCAGCTGGCGAGCCTGTTTTCGGATGCGGCAATCATGAAAGACAAGAGCGAGCGGAATCTGGAAGTTGCCCAGATGATGACCATGAACCCGGACATGAGCCTGGAGGAAGCCCAGGCAACGGTGGACAGGGGAACGGTGAACGACATCCTTTACTCCATGATCGTCTCCGGGCTTGCCGGAGGCTTCAACAGCCTGGTTGCCACGACCAAATACAAGCTTGCCAACCGGGGAGAAAACGCAGACGTTCCGGAAGCCGCCGCACAGAACCCCCAGGAACAGCCCGCCCAGGCGGCGGCAGAAGCCCCGGACAGCGAAAAGGCCGCCCCGCTTGACGGGGAGCAGATGGCAAGAGCACTGGCAGGCCAGGAGCAGCCGAAGGGGGCGCAGGCCTTAATGGCAGAATCCGAAGCGGAATTTGACCAGGCCTTTGACCGGGTGATGAACCAGGAAAGCCAGACCCCGGAGAGCCAGCCGGAAGCACCGAAGACGGACACGGAAATGGAACGGCGGGCACGGATGGCACTTGGGATGGAGACGGAAACACCGGTTGACAACGGGACACCCAAGGTGTACGATAACAACAATAAAGTGGGAGGAATGAACAATGCAGGAGCAGACCAATTACAAGGAACTGATGGAGAGGGACTACCCAGAGGAAATGAAGCCGGGCGGATTCCTGGATCAACAGACAGAACACTGCAAGTATCTGGACAAGCACCCGGAACAATGGAATCGGGAACCGAAGTGGTTCCGGGAAGCGTACAAGGAAAACCCGGAGGAAGCAATACTCCGGATGACCTACGAGTTCCTGGAGAGCTTCGCGTAAGCGACGCACTGACAGAAGCACAGCAGAAAAAGGGAACTCCCACATATCCGGTAAAGGATACGACCACAGAACCGGGGAAGTATGAGCAGGCATTGACAGCGGGGCGAAATTCCGACCCGCAAAACGGCTGGTGCGTGACACCGAAGTCTGCCAAGGAGCTTAAGGACGGGAATGTCCGGACGTTTACGGATGAAAACGGAACGGTCGGCGTTGGCGTTTCCCCGGACGGTGATATTGTCGGCGTTTTCAAGAACAAGGACGGAGGCCCGAAGAAAGCCCTTGACACCATGATGCCCATTGCCATTGAGCAGGGCGGTGATAGGCTGGACTGCTACGGGGAAGGCCTTGTGAATCTGTATGCCAAGTATGGCTTTGAGCCTGTGGCAAGAGTGGAATTCAACCCGGAATACGCGAACGAGGGCTGGACACCGGACAAGGGAACCCCGTACATCTATGTGATGAAGCACAACGGGGACAGCGCGGATACCGTTGTGGATAAAATGGGAACCTACCCAAAGTATACAGACGCACAGCTGGACGCCCTGCCAACCTATGGGAAGGACGATTACGACAAGGCCATGGCCTATCGGGATTCCCTGATGCAGCAGGCCACACCGGCACAGCCGGAAGTCCAGAACGCACAGCCGGTACAGCAACAGGCCGCACCCCAGGAAATGCCCCAGGAAGCCCAGGGAGGGGCGCAGAGGGCAGAAACGAACGGACAGGCACAGACACCGGGCGGCTATGTTCCCGGCGCACAGGCAAGCGCACAGGGCAAGACGATGAAGTCCAAGAGCTTCACCAACAGCGGCCTGAGAGGAACGGACAACGACATCCGGGAAAGCTACAAAGGCACCCTTGCCGTAGACCCGAAGGCGGGAGACTATCAGCAGCTGCGGAACATGGACGTGATGGACGTGGCCAGGGAGAGAACCAGCACCCCGGAACGGCTGGAAGCGGAATATGATTATCTGATGAAGAAAGAGAATCTGACCGCTACGGACGTAGCCACAACCGCCCTTGCCACGAAAGAGTTTTTCCGGAACGGAGACGTAGACCAATACGTTGACCTGAATCTGCATAAAGCGAAAACGGCAACGGAGGCAGGACAGGTGATCCAGGCGTTCAACATCGGCGGGACGATGAAGGACGCGGCAGACCCGGAAACGGCCTGCGAGACGGCCATCAAGGGACTGTCAAAGCTGAACAAGGAAATGACCACCTACAACGCCGAAAAGAGCGGAAAGAGCTTTGAGGATTGGCGAAAGGACGTTTCCATGGGCATCACAAGGCTTGCCATCGCTGTGGAATCTGTGGAGGACGGAGACACGGCGGGAATGCAGAAGGTGATTACACAGATCGCCCAGGCCAGAAAGACCACCGGGTGGTTCGGAAGCTCGGACAAGCTGACCGGGAACGCCCGGAGAATCCTGAAAAAGCTGGACTTTGACGACCTGAAGAAGATTGCCAACACCCAGATTGCCTCCATGCCGGACGATTTCCGGCGGCGGACGGACAGAGAAGTGATGATGGGAATCCGGAAACAGAACATCCTGACCAGTTTCAGAAGCTTTGGACGGAATATCGGCGGAAACGCAACGACGGGGCTTTTGGATTCGGCAAGCGACAGCCTGGGCGGACAGGCTATGGACATGCTGATTTCCAAATTCACCGGGAAACGGACGACCGGAAACGATTTCACCCACACGAAAGCCTACATCGACGGAGCGAAAAGCGCGGCGGACTTCGCTTCCCTATGCGTAGAGCTGAATATCCCCATTGAAACAGACGTGGACGCTTCCTATTCCGCCGTTTCTGATGGGAACAGGTTAAAGTACGGCGGAAAAACGTTCCGCTCCACGGGCAACCTGGGAATGCGGCTTCTGTACGGCTATCAGAAGTACATGAACTACGCCCTGGAGGTAACGGACAAGGTATTCGAGGGCGGCAGCAACGCGGCGGTGGCGGAAAGCCTGGAGGGGCTTAGAAACTCCGGCCTGGGAGATGAGGACATCGACCGGCTTTCCGAGTTCACGGCCAACCGGCGGACGTTCAAGGACGCAACCTGGGAAGCAACGGACAAGTACGGGGACACAAAAGAACACGGTTCTGCCCTTGCCCGGTACGGCAAGAAGGTAAAGAAAGGCTTATCCGGAGACGGAGCACTGGGAGCGGTCGGAGAATTTGCGGCAGATTCGGCCATGCCCTTTGTGGGAACGACCATGAACGTAACCCAGACCGGCGTGGACTACAGCACCGGCGTAATGAAAAGCCTGGGCGAGCTGGCTTCCCTGATCCACGACGCAAAGCAGGGAAAGTCCATCGACGTGAACCGGCAGCGGCAGGTTGCCTCCGACTTTGGCCGGGGCGTGACCGGCCTTGCCATGATTGGCGGCTTTACGGCACTGGCGGCAAAGGGAATTATCCGGGTATCCAATGCCGACGACAAAAACAAGAAGGCACTGGAACAGGCGGACGGCCTGAGCGGGGCACAGATCAACTGGTCGGCGGCAGCCAGGGAAAGCACCGGCGGGGATACCAAGTGGCAGGCGGGAGACGTAATCAGCAGCCTGGACAGTCTGGAACCGTTCAACACCCACATGTATCTGGGTGCGGAATTGGCGCAGGAGGACGATATTCAGGGAATGCTGAAAGCCCTTCCGGGCGCAACGGCGAAATCGGTTTTCCGGGCGTTTATGGACAGCCCCATGGTGACGGGACTGCAAAATATCACGGACATGGTTTCCGACATCAGCGAAGCGGTGGAGAAGGACGACACGGAAGCGGCACTGGGCGCGGCGGCAAAATACGCCGGGGAAACGGCATCCAGCTTTATCCCCCAGATCGTCAAGCAGGGGGCGAAAGCCGCCGACGGATACTACCGGGACACCAGAGGCCAGACGGCGGCGGAATACGCGAAAAACGCTTTCCTGACCAACGTTCCCGGCGGCGCACAGGATTTGCCGAAAAAAATTTCCGGCCTGGGCGAGGAACAGAAGCGGGGCGGCATATACGCCAACCTGTTTGACACGACAAACAGCCAAATCTACCAGCCGAACGCAATCACGGAATCTTTGGGCGCACTGTCTGAGGCTACCGGCGGCGAGTACGACAAAGAAATCTACCCGGAACGGCAAGCCCCCATGAAGGTAAACAACGCCGCCGGGGAGACGGTGGAGCTGGACGGAGCACAGCGGGAAACCTACCAAAGGGAGTACGGCGGGAAGGTATCGGAATACTACAGTGCCCTGATGAAAAATCCGGACTACCAGAAATTGACGGACGACCTGAAAGCGGAAGCCTTAAAAACCGTCAAGGGATACGCGGCGGACTACGCCCGGGCGGCGGTGACGGACTACAAGGAGGTGAAAACCGGAACCGCCGAGGAAATCGGGAAAGAGGCGGTCATGGACGTTGTTACAAAGCAGATGGCAAGCGGCATCAGCGACATGCAAAAGGTATGGGACTACGGCTATGACGAAAAGCCGGCGAAAGAAACGCTGGAAAGCGCATACGACACCTATAGCAAAATGACGGACAGCCAGAAAGCGGCGTACAGGGAAAACGTTACCGGCGATACGGCAAAGTATCTGGAGGCACGGGAGGCCGGGGTCAGCACCACGGCCTATCTGAAAGTCCTGGACGCGGTGAAGCACGCCGACGGCACGGGAAACAGCGCAAAATACCGGGCGATCACCAGCGCAAGTATCAGCGAAAGCGCAATGGACAAGCTGATGAAGGCCTACATGCCGGACTATGACCCGGACAAGCCGAAATCCGACAAAACGGAACTGAAATATGACTACGCCCGGAAAGAACTGGGAATGACCCCGGCGCAGTATGCCCAGGCCTATGAAATCTACCAGAGCTTCAGCGGCTACGGAAAGGGCAAGGCCAAAAAGCAGCGGGCGGCACTGGCGGAGATTTACGGCGCGGACATGGCGAAAAAGCTGTATAAGCTGTACGGCGGGAAGCTTGACGTTGTGGACTGGTGGGAAGATCAGCAATAGGAAAAGCCGCCCCCGAAATGGGGGCGGCTATTGCTTTATGCTTCCGTGGGGCGGTATCTTTCCGGGAAATAGCCGAAGATATCCGTTATCTTCCGGCGGCGAAGGTCGTAGACAATCGCCCCTTCCGCAGTTCCGCAGGTGTTCGCGGTAACGTACAAGCTGCGCTTTGCGGCGGAAATCGCTTCCCGGCGGCGGGAATGTTCCCGGTGGTGCTCGTCTGCGCCTAGCTCGCTGTCGTAGGTGATGATCTGATACATTGTTATCTCCTTTCAATGGGGCGGGGCTTTTCTCATTTTTCCCAACTTCTTTTTTCAATGTCCATTTCTGCCGGAATGCCGGGGTATTGCTTTAATATGGCCTTATAGCGGGCGATTGCTTTGCACCGCTCCTTCCCGGGGAAAACCTCCCGGGAATCCTCCTTCTTTGTACCATCGGAGAATGTCCGGGTTATGGTGATAATATACGCAATGTTTCCGCGCCAGGATGGGCGGCGTTCCAGCTTCAAAAGGCGGGTATATGCCATGGTCTCCAGCTGCCCAAAGCGGGCGGCCAGGGCGGCACGGTAGCCCTTCAAGGCCTGGACTACGGTTTCCAGCCGGGCGATCTCGCGGGCGGCGGATTGGTCATAGTTGGTAATTGATTCCGGGGTAGTCAGGACTTCCGGGGCGCGGAGGAAAATAGAAAAACGGATGTCCGCGTCTTCATGCCGGTAGCCGCAGCGATCAAACAGGGACTTGTAATCAGTTGTCATGGCTGGCTCCTTTCAAAGGGGCGGGGCTTGCGCCCCGCTTAGGCCTCCAGAGCTGCGGCCTGACCGGCAGCGGCGAAAACCTGGGAACCGTAGGTTTTGCGGATTTGATCCATGGACTTCTTGCCGCGGCTCCAATGTGCGTCGTCCTCCTGGTGCCGCCAATACCACATTTTCTTTCCGCTGCTCCACCGGCAACCGGCGGCTTTCAGCGCCTCCCGGTTGGGGCGGGTATCGCCGGAAATCCAAAGCCAGGAACCGCACAGCTCCACCACCAGGCCGGGAACCTTGAGAAGGGCGTTAATGATGGAAATAAACTCTTCCGGGGCTTCCGTGGTTTTGCGGCAGGCGTCGGCGGTGGTGTTGTGCTGGCTTTTCAGCACCTCGAAGCGGGAAGCATACTCGGCATTGATGGCCTTCATGGTGGCCTCGTCGCCGCCCCGGTCGGGGTGGTTGGCCATTGCCAGGCGGCGGTATTCCTTTTTCAGTTCGTCCAGGGTGGTGCAAGTGGTAAAGTATTTCATGGTGTGATCCTCCAAATCTATTGTGTTCGGTGTTTTGCTTTGTGCCTATATCATAGCACCGTTAACCGACACTGTCTAGTGGCAATGTTGCACAATGTTAACGGTTATATTATGTGAATTTTGTACGTTGACGGTTAGAACACCACATGATATTATAGCATTGGAAGGATGTGATAGTATGGCAGTGACGGAAGCACACACCAGGGCAAGCGTCAAGTATAACAAGGGGCGGGACAATATTATGATCCGCCCGACCAAAGAAGAAGGCCAGCAGATACGCCAGGCGGCGGCGGACGCAGGCCAAAGCGTCCAGCAGTACATACTAGACACGCTGCGCAAGCGGCGGGGAGCCGAGGAAGGGGAAAAAACCGTGTGGGCACTAGAACGCCCACACGGTTTTTATATGGTGCGTTCCTCCTTGTTATTTGTGAATACCGAAACGGTATGCTATTATGATCGAGGGTCATTTCAGACCCTCGTTTTTTACTTTCTCAAGTCCGGCGCGGAAAATTTCTGTTGTTCCGTAGGTGTCCTTGTTCTGCTCGATGAACTCTATCAGTTCCTTGTCCTCGTCGGCACGGAGACGCACAAGGTACTTTTTGTAGGTCTTTGATTCCCAGCGGGTTTTAACTTCGGAACTCGTCTTCCCTATTGACATCGCCCCCCACTCATGATATTATAGTGGGCAAGGACGGCTTCCCCGGTTCCTGCGGAGAAGTTCGGCCAACAGTGCTAGGTGAATAGCCGCTTCTCGCTAGGGGTGGGGGGCGGTTATTTCTTTATCTGGATTCCCAGAGAGATAGCCGCAATCACAAGCATAAGTAACGCTATGGTTTCCTGTACGCTCATGGGCGTTCCCTCCTTTCGGAGTTGGCCGCCGCCCTTGCTTGACTATGTTATAGCATACCGTTTCTGTATTGTCAAGCCCTAATTTTGCTTTTTCCAAATTTTTTTATTCCCCCCAGGCCGGAAGGTCTGGGGGCATTTTTTATTCTATTTTCAGGGTTTCCGGAATTAAATCCGTTCGCAGTATTTTTCCCACAGCTTTTCACACGTTGCGTCAAACCACTCGGCAAATTCTTCGTCATCCATGCCTGCATCCAGGTCGATCGGCCCTATGACCTCAGAAAATTCCGGAACCCAGGTTAACCCGAGCCGGGAAATCTCGTCAGCTATTTTTTCGATGTAGTCGTCCCTATCGGAATCCGATAAAAAATCGAGCTGGTTTATTTGCTCGTCTAGCCCATATTTGGACGATTTGAAATGTACCGTGTATGTTTCCATTTTGTTTCCCCCCTATTTTTGGCTGACTGCTCTATTCATAAGTTCGCGGGCTAAACCTGATTTACTATCAGCTTTTTGCAGCAAATCAAATAATTGCGGGTTCTGGTTTCTATTGACCTTTACGAGGACTTTTAGAACATTTTCTTTTTCCCAGGACGATTTTGCTTGACTGTCCGGCATCTTTTCACTCCTTTATGGCGGGGCCGGGAAAACCGGCCCGACCTTTTTTACTCCCCGTCAGATTTAGTGCACTTGGGGCGGAATTGCGGATCTCCGCTTTCGATCCAGAGGATGAAATCATTGATTTCCTTCTCCGTCCATCCAGCGGCGCGCAATCCTAAGATAATGCGGGATGCTTCCTGCATGGTCATTTTGTTTTTCCTCCTTTCCCTTGGGATGGCTCCACTATATCATGGGATATCCCATTTGTCAAGCCCTAATTTTACATTTTCAAAAATTATTTTTCCAGGGGGCGCAGGGCGGCCGCCAGACCGGCGCAAATGCCGCCCAAATGGTCAAACATTGCCTATACAATATATAGTCCGCACAGGTCAACCAGCAGCCCCACAGGGGCATATACGGCACGACATGCAAGCCCCACAGGGCAGGACAGCACACCACAGCACCGGCAGGCATGGTCACAGGCCGGTATATTTTTTTGTCAAGCCCACTTGACATCGGGGGAATTCTTTGCTACCATTCATTTTAGACGGAAATGTTCTGATTTTGGGGGTGTTTTCCATGGCTGGCAACGCAAATAGCGGGTACGCAATTGCGTTTTGCATGACGGAGAAGGAACTCAAGGACAAGGTTGATACATTCCTCCGCGACTACGCGGACGGGTCACACGGGATTGTAACGTGGCCGATGTGGTGCGCCTATATAGGGTACTCCGTGCCAGAGGTGCGGGAGTGCTACCAGCGGGGCAAGAGTAGCAGCAACGCATACAGCGGGCGGGCGGTGCTGCTGGACAGGATGCGGACGCAGGTGGCCGCCCTGACGCTGGCAACGGGGCGCAACCAGGCCACCATAGCGGCCAAGGAGGCACAGACGGACTATTTTACTCCGCCAGGGCAGGCGCAGGCCGTGCCGCCTATCGTGGTGCTGTTTGGCAACGGGGACGGGCGGTATATTGACGCCATCAAGTAGCAATCAGCCGCGAACGCAACAAAATAAGATATTTGTTGCGTTTATTCCGGGGTTTTTGGGTATCTGTTGGGCATTATGACGGATAAGGTTAAGGATTGCCCATAATTCCACGGGTGACGGACAGCACGGGGCTATTATGGTATGGCCTGGCCTGGTGGTGCTGGCCTATAAGGGCGGCTCAGATTTTTTTGCGTGGTGCATTGATAGGGGCTTGATAATCAATACCCACCCCCCGGGGAAGCGGAAAAACGGGCGGATGCGCTTATGTATGTATAGATATATATCGCATGGGCACGATTTGAACCCCCAAGACCCCCTCCGGTCTCCGCTTTTTCAAAACTTCGGTGTGATTAGTACAAGTAATTACTACTCAGAAAGTAGGATACTACTCAAAAGTAATTACTTGGTATATTACTCAGTTAATATACTTTCTACGTTATTATCTACTATCTACTTATACAGAGTAAGTATTTATATATATATATATAATTAATAATACTATATAAGCGGCAACGAGAAAAAAGAAGCGTAGGGGGGTATCGGAAAAAGGGGTGGGGGTGTATAGAAACCGGCTCCTGAAAAAAATCAAAAAAGAGAATTTGAAATCCCGCACAGAAGAAAATATGCCGATGTAGCACAACAGGCGGTGCACCGGGCTGTTAACCCGGCGGGTGCTGGTTCGACCCCAGCCATCGGCGCCAGGCTGTCCCAGGCAGCCAAAGGTGCGTTTCCTTTCTCTCAACACGGCGGCGGTCTGCTGGAACAGCGAGGCTTCACCAAATCGGTCAAGGGTCAGGGTTAAAGTCCCCTCTGGATCGCCGCCCCATACGGAGCAGTAAGCATAACAGGTACTGCGGCGGATTGCTAATCCGTTCACCGGTGGATTCCGGTGTGTAGGTTCAAGTCCTGCCTGCTCCGCCAATACTGAAACACGGGAGGGGAATATGGAAGTCAATAAAAACGGTTTTCTGATCTGCCCGAAGTGCGGAAAGAAGACCAACACAAAGGTAGCACCTACCACGGTGCTGAAAGACTTCCCCCTGTATTGCAACAGGTGTCGGGAAGCGTTTCTGATAAGTTACAAAGCCAGAGCTTAGAGCCAGGGCAATGTCTGAAAAAGACATTTGCTTTGGCTCTTTTTTTGTTTGTCTGCAAGGAGGTGGGGAAGACGGCAGGGGCACAATACGATGAAAAGAACAGCATAATCGTTGACCTGGGTGCTCCGAACTCGGAACCACAGTGGAAGTTTTTCCTTTCCACATGCAAGTACACCTGCTACGGCGGCGCACGAGGCGGCGGCAAGTCCTGGGCTATTATCCGAAAATTCCTGCTGCTTGCGTTCAATTACGCCGGAATCCAGATTCTTGTTGTCCGGCGAGAGTATGACCAGCTGGAGAACCCCATTATCCAGCCTGCCTTGAAGCTGCTCCCGGAATCGGTGTATTCCTACAATAAATCGGATCACCTTCTGACGCTGATAAACGGAAGCAAAATCAAGTTTTCCAACATGCCGGACTACGGAGCGGCAGTCGAAGGGAAATTTCAGGGAAATAATTGGGACGTGCTTTTCGTTGACGAGGCAACACAGTTCCTAGAAAGCGAGTTCCGAGGTCTGGCGGCAATTGTCCGTGGTGACAACGAGTTCCCAAAGAGAATCTATCTTTCTTGTAATCCAGGTTCGGTCGGCCACTTTTGGGTCAAACGACTTTTTGTAGACCGGGATTTCCGGGGAACTGAGAACCCGGACGATTACGTTTTCATTCCCGCTACGGTGGATGACAACAAGAACATCAACAAGGACTATGTGGAGCAGCTGGACTTGCTTCCGGAGGACGTGCGGCGTGCGCACCGGTTCGGTGACTGGAACGCTCTGAGCGGCGTTTACTTCGAGGAATTCACGGACGGGATTCACACCTGCAAGCCCTTCCCGATTCCGGAGAAGTGGAACAAGTACCGCTCCATGGACTACGGCCTGGACTGCCATTTCTGCATCTGGGTAGCGGAAGACCCCAACGGGCGGTGCTACGTCTACCGGCAGTACAAGATGTCCGACCAAATTGTGTCTGAGGCGGCAAGAATGCAGCTTGAGCTGACCCGGCACGATGAACTGATAAACTACACCATTGCGCCCCCGGATTTGTGGGCAAGAAACCGGGAAAACGGCAAATCCCAGGCAAACACCTTCATGGAATGCGGCCTTGCTCTGTACCGGGCGGACAATAACCGGAAGCAGGGCTGGTACGCCTTGAAGGAAATGCTGAAAATCCGGGAGGACGGGAAGCCGGGACTTATCATCTTCGACACCTGCGGTGCGCTGATCGACAGCCTGAAATGCTTGCAGCACGACAAGACAGACCCGAACGACGTAGCCAAGCAGCCCCACGAAATCACCCATGGCCCCGATGCTCTGCGGTATTTTGCCCAGACCTTCACCCTCCCTGCCGGGAACGAGGAACCGGAGACGGACGAGGAAGAAGACGACAGCACGGTAGACTACTACAGCTACATGTGCGGAACCGGGGTTTCCAGCAGCTACATGCTGGGCTAACACATAATCTACAGCCTACCAGAGCTGAGATATACGGCCTACCAGAGCCGAAACGAAAGGAGTACAACCAATGGAGAACGAAGAAATGAACTTTGACGCTTTTATGGAAGCTTCATCCGATGACGGCAACCAGACCGAAACCGAAGAGAAAGCGGAAGTTGGCGAAGAAGCGGAGGTTGCCAGTGACAATGCCGACGGCGGCGAACCCAGCCAGGCCAGCGGGGAGGAACCGAAGCCGGAAGGTGAAGACAAAGGCAACGGCAAAGACGGAACAGAGGGAAGCCAGAAGCCCGACAGCGAACCCGCCCAGACCTACACCCTCAAGGTCAACAAGGAGGAACGGAATGTTTCCCTTGAGGAAATGACCGCCCTTGCCCAGAAAGGGGCGGACTACGACCGGGTAAAGGGGCAGGTGGAAGAGCGGGAGAGCACCATTTCCGACCTGCAAGGGAAACTGGACAAGCAGCAGGCTATTTTGGACGTGCTTCAGATGATTGCCGGAAAAGACGGCGGCGATCTGAGCCAGCTGACCGAAAACCTGTATGTCAACTTCCGAAAGAGCCAGGGCGGCTCTGAGGACGCAGCCAGGGCGGAGCTGAAGAACGCCAGTCTGGAAAAGGAACTTGCCGCTACCAAGGCCAAGCAGGCCGAGGAGCAGAAGCAGGAATCCGAAGACCAGAACAGGGCGCAGCGGGAAGTGGAGGAGTTCCGCAAGGAATACCCGGATGTGGAGCTGACCGATGAACTGGTTGATAAGCTGCTTCCGGATGTTCAGGGAGGTATGCCGTTAAGTGCGGCCTACCGAAAGATGGAGCGCAGCCAGCAGGCGGAAAGGATCGCCGAACTGGAGCGCAAACTCGCCGCAGAGCAGAAGAATGCCAAGAACCGCCGCAGTTCTCCCGGCAGTCAGCAGGATTCCGGCGGCAAGAGCAGCAAGGGTCAGTTTGATGACTTCTTGGCGGCTTTCGACTAAAAACAAATATTTTGCCAGAGCTTAGAGCCAGAGCGAACCGAAAGGGTTTGTTCCGGCTCTTTTTTGCTAGAAAGGAGTTTTTATGGCAAACACGATTCATTTTCCCGAAAGTGTAAAAAAGGATTTTGTTGAGAAGTTCAACATTGAATCCGAGACCAACGACCTGTTTACCCATGACCTGGATATGGAGTTCTCCGGCGTGAAGACCGTTCATGTGAAGACGGTCAAGTCTGAGCCCCTCCAGGATTACAACCGGGCAAAGGAAGTGGGAACCGGCAGTCGGTACGGCAAGACCACCGAAGTCGGCGACCATGAGATCACCTACACCATGGGTCAGGACAAGTCCCTGTCTCTGTCCATCGACAAGGGCAACCAGAAGGAGAACTTCAACCAGCCCCAGGCAGGCCGGGTCATGAAGGCCGAGCGTCAGGAGCGGATTGTTCCCACCGTGGACAAGTACCGGCTGGACAAGTGGGCGAAGCAGGCCGGTATTCATGAGGCACTGTCCGCTGCTCCGAGCAAGAGCACCATCCTACAGCAGATCATGGATTTGAAGTCCAAGATGGTAGACGCTGGCTGTCCTGAGAACGGCATTCAGCTCCGTGTGGCACGGAAGTACGCTACCACGCTGAAGCTTTCCGACGAGTGGGTGAAGCTGAACGACCTGGGCAGCAAGACACTTCCCAAGGGTACTATGGGTGAGCTGGACGGTATGCCCACCAAGTTCATCACCAGCGGCAAGATGCCTGCAAACGTGCCCTTTATGATGATTCACAAGGGCAGCTGCATCAGCCCCATGAAGATCAACGACTTCAAGGTGCACATTGATCCTCCCGGCCTGTCCGGTGATCTGATCGAGTTCCGGCTGATGTACGATGCCTTTGTCCTGGGTCACAAGGCCGTTGGCGTGGCCTGCGGCTGTCTGCCCGGAACGGTTGTTGCCACTCCCCAGATCGCTATGTCCACGAACGAAGCGACCATTACCTGCGCAACGACCGGAACCCCCAGCATCTACTACACCCTGGATGGCTCCGACCCCCGGTATTCCGTGGACAAGAAGCTGTACAGTGCGAAGCTGACCCTGAACCCCGGTGACGAGCTGAGAGCCTATGCGGAAAAGGACGGCCTGTTCTGGTCTGACGTGGCTTCCGTGGACTACACCGGCTGATAAACCAACACCGGGAGGGGCTTCCCCCTCCCGGAAACGGATACGGAGGTACAAATGAATATTGCTCTTCTCATTCTCGGCGGGTTTGCGCTTTTGACCGCTGTTGTAGATTTCTCTCTGTTCCTGCATCTGAAAAAGCGCATTGACCAGAGGTTTACCGCTATGTGCAGTCTGCTGGAATCCAGCCTGGATTCCGTGCATTGTCAATTCGACACTGTGACGGAATCCGTTTCCAAACTGAAAACCTTCCTGACAGACATGGATACCAGGCTGGTAAACGGAACACATGATTTTAACTTAGAAATTGATACTGTAAAAAAGGATACTGCCAGCACGGCGGATTGTGTGCTTGCGCTGGCAAAGCGAATGGAGGAGCTGCAAAAGGTCTGCACTGATTTGCAGCTTGACTATCTGGAAGCCCAGAAAGCGGCCTCCCGTGTGAATGATTTTGCAAGCGGCCTTGCGAGTATCTTTGACTATGACCCCATTGCCCAGCTGAAGAAGGCGAGAGAAGGGGGCAGGACTGAGTAATGGCAAGAAAACAGGCAATCCCCACCAACGAGGAAATCCAAAAGCGTTTTGAAAAATGCTATGGATTCAACAACCAGATCGGCCTTTACGACCAGGTGAAGGTCAACGAAGATTTTTACATCGGCAATCAGTGGGAAGGAGTTGAGGCAAACGGTCTGCCCACCCCCACTTACAATATGTTCAAGCGGGTTATCAATTTCCAGGTTTCCACAATCACCTCTGATAACCTGACCCTGCGGGCACTTCCTATGCCCTCCACTTCCAGGGCAACCATGAAGGACTTGGAGCGGGTATGCGAGATTGTGAGCAATCAGTTTTCCTCCATCATCAAGCGGAACCGCATTGTGGCTCTGAACCGTGAGTTCCTGCGCAATGCGGCGGTGACAGGTGACGGGTGTATGCACTTCTACTTCGACCCGACCATTGAGAACGGGCAGGACGTGAAGGGCGAAATCGTCGCTGAGATCGTGGACAATCTGCGGGTGCATTTTGGAAATCCCAATTGCCGGGATGTGCAGCGGCAGCCCTACATCATCATTTCCCGGCGGGAGCTGGTGGAGGATGTGCGCTACAAGGTGGAGACCAACCACGAGCAGGGGCTTTGCAAGATTGCAGACCCGGACGAGATTCAGGCAGATTCCGAGAAATTCCAGAATAAGTATGACAGCTACACGGACGATAAGGTCACGGTGCTGACCTATTATTTCCGGAATCGGGATACCGGCACAATCTGGTGCATTGAATCTACGGAAAAGGGCATTATCCGGGATGCCTACGACACGGAGTACACCCTGTATCCGCTGGTGTGGCTGAACTGGGACTACATCCGGGACTGCTACCACGGACAGGCCATGGTCACGGGACTGCTGGCAAACCAGAAGTTCATCAATAAGATGTTTGCGCTGGTGGGCATTTCTCTTCTGACCACCGCTTTCCCAAAGATCGTCTACGACCGGAACCGGATCAAGAACTGGGACGGCAGAGTGGGAACCTCTGTGGGCGTAAACGGCAACGTTGACAACGTTGCAAAAATCATTGATGGCGCAACAATCAGCCCTCAGATTGCTCAGTTTATCGAGCTGTCTTTTGACAAGACCCACTCCCTTTTGGGTGCGTCTGACGTGGCTATGGGCGATTCCAGACCGGATAACACTTCTGCCATTATCGCCTTGCAGCGGGCAGCCAATACGCCCATGGAGCTTACAAAACAGAACGATTACAAGTGCCTTGAGGATGCAGGCCGTATCTGGATCGATATCATGACGGTGAAGTATGGAACCCGCATGGTGGAAGCGGCAATGGACATGGACGATGTGGGAGAGCAGCCTCTCGGCATGGAGCTTCCGAAGCAGAATTTCACGGTTCCGTTCGACTTCTCTTCTCTGCGGGAAATGCAGATTTCCATCGAGCAGGAGGTTGGAGCGTCTTCCTATTGGTCGGAAATGGCCTCCATGCAGACCCTCGACAATCTGCTTATGAACGGACTGATTAGCCCTGAGCAGTATGTGGAGCGGCTTCCCAACGGGTACATTTCCAAGAAGCAAGAGCTGCTGAACGACTTCCGGGCGGCACGGGCGAACCCGATGCCTGTAGAGAGTGCGGGCACAGGAATGAGCACGGAAACCACCTCCGAGGACATTCCGGTGCACGGTGGAAGCGGAAACGGCTCTGTCCAGCGGGCATTAAATCGAGAGGGGGCGTAACCTATGGCAATTGAGAAACTGAGTGCTGATCTGAATATCATTTCCAAACTGGGGGATTATCCGCTTGCGGATGACGGCCTGGAACCGGATCAGTTCAAGGCGAAGTTTGACGAGGCGGGAAAACTCATCAAGCAGTACATCAACGATATCCTGATTCCTTCGCTGGATGAGCTGGTTGACGTGGACGCTCTGCTGAGAGGAATCCTGGATACCACGCTCACAAAAGCGGACAAGGCGGCAAACGCCAAGGCAACCGGCACTGCGTTGAATGCGCACAAAGCAATGATCGGCACGGTTCTGGAAAACGCCTATGACTGCGGTGATTTCGTGATTCCGGGTGGGGATGCGTTTGCTTATACGCTGACTGCCGGGAACCCCGGAATGGCATTTACTGTAAAAAGCGGGATGTGCGTTATGCAGGGAAATCTCATCAAATCGAGTGCCGAGAAAAAGCTCAGCATTATGCCAGCGGCAGAGGGCACATACAGGAATGATTTAATCGTCCTGCGGGTGATGCGAGATGCCAACGGGTATGACACGGTTACGCCAAGGCATTTCACCGGAGAAATTTCCATTACCGCCGCCGGTGCAAAAGACCCGGTGTATATGGGCGATGATATCAACGCAGAAGTCAGTGACAACGGCACTTTGGCAAGAGACCTTCCGCTTTATCGGGTGCGGGTGAAAGGTACAGAAATGACGGTAGAACAGCTTTTCAGCGTTGGGAACGCAACGGACATCACGCTATCTAAAAACGGGTGGAGCGAGATTGCGCCCTATACGCAGTCTGTGACTGTCTTTGGCCTGACTGATAAGCGCAAACACATTGTAACGGCAAAGCCCACCGGAACCAATGAGCAGCGGCTTGCCATGCTGGAAGCCTGTTCTTGCGTCAGCTATGCGGAGCGTGACGGGCAAACGCTTACATTCACCTGCCTAAATGAGAAGCCGGACGTGGATATTTACGCAACAGTGGAGGTACGGTAATGGGTGAGATGATTCCTTTATACGGATTCGGAGGCAAAAGCGGACGTGCTTCATCTACTCTGACCATTACCGCCCCTGTGGGAGCCACGGTGACGGTGAGCAAGGACGGCAAATCCAAGCCGTCCAAGGTAGCCACAACCGGCACAGTGGCGTTCAAAGGGCTGGAAACCGGCACATGGACAATCACCATCACCAACAGCACGGACACGGCCAGCAAGACTGTGGAGATCAAGGCGGACTACCAGGCAGCAATTTCTTTTAATACCATCCCAGATTTCACCTATACCGGAGATTTTGAGATTGTCAGTGACGATGACCAACCTATCACCGTATCTCAAGGTAACTGGAAAATCCGGTTCCTGACCTCCGGAACGCTGACTTTCACCAACCTTAACGGTGCGGAGAATGGAATTGATGTGTTCCTGGTTGGCGGCGGTAGTGGTGGGGGCCGAGCCGCTGGCGGCGGCGGATATACTAAGACCCTGAAAGCGGTAAAGGTTACTGTCGGAACGGCTTATGTAATCGTGGTTGGAGCCGGGGGCATAGCTGGCGTAGGCAATAGCAAGGCTGGCAGCTCCGGTGGCACGTCTAACGCATTTGGTGCATCCGCTAATGGTGGGAAGGCAAATGGTACGGCCTCCTTCGTTGGCTCCGATGGCGGTTCGGGCGGTGGAGCCAGTAGCGCTAACGGAAGTGGCGGAAAAGGTGGCTCGGACGGTTCAGACGGATTCAACAGGGACGGAACGCACAGAGACTCCGGAAAAGGCCAAGGCACCACTACCAGAGAGTTTAGTGAATCTGGTGGGAAACTGTATGCGGGCGGTGGTGGTGGATGCTGTATTTCATCTTCCAAAGGCGGCGAAGGCGGCGAAGGCGGCGGTGGCTCTGGCGGCAATACGGCGGCTAATGCAACGTCCGGTGAAACCAATACGGGCGGTGGTGGCGGTGGTGCAGCCAATAATAAAGCTGGCGGCTCTGGCGGTTCCGGCATTGTCGTTATCCGCAACGCACGGGAGGTGGCTTAAATGGCAAAATCTATGGCAGTTGTCAATAACGGCGTTGTGACCAACATCATCTGGTGTACAGACAATACACCACAGACGGCCACTTGGCTTAACTGTGATGACCGCCCGGTTGCTATCGGTGACACCTATGCGGATGGCAAGTTCTACCGAGACGGCACGGAAGTGCTAACCCCGTTGGAGGACGCACAAGCGCAGGTGGAGAGCCTGAGTGCCCAGAATGCCGAGCTGCTGGACGCTATGGCGGCTATGGTGGAAGACATCTACAACCAGGACGTATCGGAAATTGGAGGGGAGTAACGGTATGTTTGCCGTATCCATAAACTTTTATAACTGGAGGAAATTTGTTATGTACGAAAGCATGAAGATTCTGATTGGCCGGAAGTTCTACAAGACCGCCGAGGCGGCACGGAAGAAGCTGGACGTGTTCTATGCCCGGAACCGGATCACCGACGAGGAGTACATGGAGCTGGATGACCTGGTGAATACCGTGTACGGCGGTGCGGATGAGAACGGCGGTTAAGCTGCTGTGGCTGATGGTTCTGGCCCTGCCTATACTGGTGGGGCTATCCATCGGGTTTATCGGTCTGATTCTGGAAAAGGAGGAACGTTATGACTGATGTCGTGACATATGATGTGGTGCCCAGGGCAGGGGTCATCGATTTGGGAAAACAGGTCGAGGGGCTGGTCACACGGGTAGTCCTGCCAAATATCCGGCGGGGAGAAGGTGCTGTGCAGCTGGTACACCAGAGATCCGACGACCAGAAGCTGTACCTTGTCCCAATCACCGAAGACGGAGACAAGGTCTATTGGATTGTAAGCCGGTTGGATACGGCCTATCCCGGGCGGGGGCAGGCGGAGCTGCAGTGGCTCGGCGAAAATGGTGCTGTGGCAAAATCTATTACCTATCAGACCAATACCACCCGATCTATGGCAGAACCCGGCCCGGAGCCGGACGAACCGCTGAAGCCCTACACCCAGGCCGTGGCCAAGGATGCTCAGGCGGCGAAGGATGCGGCGGCAAGTGCCACGGAAGCCGCCCGGAGTGCGGAGGCCATCATCGGGCAGGCAGGACAGTCTGCCCAGAGTGCCCAGGCGGCGGCACTTGCAGCCGCCCAGAATGCCGCAGCGGCGGAGACGGCGGAAGCTGGGGCAAAACAAGCCCAAGCCGGGGCGGAGGCGGCCAGAACGGAAGCGCAGACGGCCAAAACCGCCGCCGAGAAATCAGCCCAGGAAGCCGAAACCGCCCAGACGGAGGCAGTAGAGGCCAAAACCGGGGCGGAAACTGCCCAGGCAAAGGCAGAGGAAGCGGCTCAGGGGATTGCGGCAGACCGGGAGCAAATCAGAGCCAATACCGCAGGGCTGGAAGCGGCCAAGCAGGACGTGACCGCCCTGAAAACCGAAAGCACCACCCTAAAGGCAGAGACGGAAAGAACCGCCCGGAGCCTGGATTACCTTTGGAAAAAATCGAAAGGCATCATCTACGACACCGAGACTGTCACTGGAGCCGGAAGCAGCGTCACCGTGCCCAGCGGGGCTATGGATTACGCCGCGCTGAAGATGGTGGGCGGCATGAGCCAGCGGAACGAGGAAAACAATGTCCTGATTGATGCCCCAGTAGATGCGGTGCGGGTGCATGGGCGGAATCTGATAGATATTACAAAGTTACCGGATGAAAGGTTAACGACAGATAGTATTACTGTGCTATCAAAAGACGCAACGTGCGGTGTGCTTAGACTGGTTTTTAGTCAGCGTTATCAGCAGTGCGGTATTGTCTTTGATGCAATAAGCGGTGCGCAATACACGCTAAGTCTTGGGTGGACGGCGGATAACGCAAAGTCGCTGGAAATGCGCGCCTACACCTGGCTGGATGATGCCCTTGGTAGCCTTATTTCTAGCGCAGTTGACACTAGCGGTAATGGTGTATTTACGTTTTTAGCACCTGCCGATACAGCGATTGCTGTTTGGTTTCGGCCACAGGGTGCTTTTTCCGCGGATAATAGTTGCACTGTCACGATAAGCGGATTGCAGTTAACACTTTCTGCTGCCCAGATGGCTTACGCCCCTTATCGGGAGCCAGTTGCCTACCCCATCCCGCAAGCCATCCGGGATTTGTGCCCGGACTATGGCCAGGGCACGGTTGATGCCTACAATTACATCGACTTCACGGCCCAAACCTATCATCATGTAGGCAGCATGTCCCAGGACGGGACATGGACGGCACTAGCCACCCCGGAGATCATCGACTTGTCCGCTGTGTGGCCGGATGATGATTTTGGCGTTTTGCTGGTGGAGGCTGGCGGCACAATCAACCTGCATTATCCCGCCCTGGATGACGGCTACGAGCTGGCCGTGCCGTCAGAAACGGAAATCATGGTAGATGTTGCAAAGGTGGTGCAGACAAATGGATGATATGACCCAAAAGCTGGCCGCCCTGAACGGCCTGACCCAGGACGACCTGAAACCGAAACCGGACGACACCGGGGAACGGCTTGAAAACCTGGAAGCCACTGCGGATGACATTATCCTGATGATGGCAGATTTGATCGGAGGTGACGAAAAATGAAAACTTTGAGTGCCCTGAAGCTGCGCATTATGGTGCGGGCGTTCCGCGTCCGGATCGCAAACGGCGAAAGCTTTGAGGAAATCGCCGAGGACTATCCCCGGCTGACCGTGGACGACCTGGAAGCCATTCGGGCTGCCCTGAACGTATAAGGAGGTGGGCGCATGACCACAACGCAAGTCCAAAGCCTGCTACTGTATCTGGGCTATCCGGTGGGCGCACCGGACGGGATCACCGGCAGCCAGACCCGGCAGGCTGTGAAGCTTTTTCAAGCGGCGGAGGGGCTGACGGCAGACGGAGACCCAGGCCAGGAGACCCAGACCGCCATTCTGGCGGCAGTTGCGGCAGGGAGAATGTACACGCCTACCAAAACGGAAAACGCCGAGACGGGGACGTTCTGGGACGAAATCCGGTACTTCCGGCGGGAAGAGTTCCGCTGTCAGTGCGGCGGCAAATATTGCAACGGATTCCCCGCCGAACCGGTGGAGGAAACCGTGCGGCTGGCGG
>ENA-ORSL01000921-ORSL01000921.1-human-gut-metagenome-genome-assembly--contig:-NODE-921-length-27009-cov-4.493656_pt1 | contig 27009 bp, 30 predicted proteins | sample MGYA00242190_ERZ509157 | MGnify/ENA primary metagenome ERZ509157 (study PRJEB26280, sample SAMEA2338664) | human gut metagenome | biome: human gut; feature: human-associated habitat; material: faeces...
AAGAAAATGACTTAAACATACAAATATCAAATAAGAATAATGAATTATCAAATATAAATAATAAAATAAATCAACAAAATAAAGTATTAGATGGAACTGCAAAATATATAATGAAAATTAATATATCACAATCACACTTAACATTGAGTGTAAGTGAACATTTAAAAGACGCTATGAATGACATAGACATTTATATAGAAGTATCAGAAGAATATTATAACAAGTACAATATTGGAGATACAATAGCAGATGATTTCAGAGTTGGAAGTATGATATTTAAAAGTAGCATTGGAAACTGGGAAGTAAAAGTAGCTGATAAACAGATGGTCTAGAGAGGAGTAAATAAGATATGGAAAAATATAATTTAAAAAATAAAACAGATATAAAAATGCATAATGTATTATTTGCAACAACAAGTGAAAGAGATTATGACATGGAAAGGTTATTATTGCTAGAAGATATGCCTGATACAGAATATAATGAATTTGTTTTAGTAGAAGGGTGTCATTGTAGTTGTTACGATTTTGATGATACTAACTGGGATTGCACAAAATTAACCAAAGATGAATTAAATAAATTGCTAGAAAAAATAGAAGATTGGGAAACATTAAGAAAAGAATTAAAAGAATTTTTAGCGAGATATTAAAGGAGTGATACATAGTGGAAAAAACAGCTGATGAAATGTTAAATGATATAGGATATGTAAAATATTTAGATAATGAAGAAAAAATTATTTATAAATATGAAAGAGAAACATTTAGAGTAAGCTTAACTTTTGATAAAAGAGAATTTAAGAAGACATTTCATGCAACAGAAGCTATGTGGGTAGCAAATAATGAAGGTTGGTATACACAAGAATTTAAAAATGAATGGGATAAGTATTGTGCAGCACGAGGTTATTGGTCTAGTATTTGGCACGAATTTTCAATAGAAGAACTACAAGCAATAAATAAGAAAGTAGAGGAATTGGGATGGATAAAATAGTACAGTTACCTAAAATAATATGCACAGAATGTAAGAAGAGAGAAGCAACAAGATTATGTGATTATGATATAGGATATAACATTGATTTAGAAGGAGCTGGTAAAATAAAGAGAGTAACCTGTGATAAAAAATTATGTACAGAATGTGCTACTATAATAAATAATAAAGATTACTGCAAAGAGCATGTTAAAATTTTAAAAGAAGAGCTTGGAGGTGTTTTAAGTGAAAGAAAATGGTGAAGAGAAAGATATTGAAAAAGTAGAAGAATACGAAAATTGTTTAAAGAAGGAGGATAGATTATGAAAGATTTAAAGATATTTACTAACAATATTGAAGATGAGGCTGTAGAACAGATATCTGAATTATTAGAGCAAGAATCTTTTAAAGACTGTAAAGTAAGGATAATGCCTGATGTTCACGCGGGAAAGGGATGTGTAATAGGTTTTACAGCAGATTTAGGAAATAAAGTTATACCTAATATCGTTGGTGTAGATATAGGCTGTGGAATGCTATGTATAGAACTAGGAAATATTGACTTGAATTTGGAAAGATTAGACAGTATAGTAAATAAATTTATACCTGCTGGAAGAAATATAAGAGAACATAAATTATGTGATTTTGATAAAATAAATGATTTGTATTGTTTAAGTAAGCTTGAAGAAACAGAAAAGTTTAATAGATCAATAGGAACATTAGGCGGTGGAAATCACTTTATAGAAATAGATATTGATGATGAAAATAATAAGTATTTAGTAATACATACAGGTTCAAGAAATATGGGAAAGCAGGTTGCAGAGTATTATCAAAATTTAGCTATAGAATTATGCTCTGATAAGGAAAAAATGTATCAAAGAAAAGAAGAAATAATAAAAACATATAAAGAGCAAGGAAAGAAGTCAGAAATACAAAGTGCATTAAAAAATGTAGAAAATGAATATAAAAATAATAAACCCAATTTGCCAAAAAATTTGTGTTATTTAGAAGGTAAATATAGGGAAATGTATTTACACGATATGCAAATATGTCAAGAATACGCGTGCTGCAACAGAGTTAATATAGCACATGAAATTATAAAAAATTATTTTAATAAAGAAGAATATGAAAAATTTGAGTGGATAATGTTTGAAACAGTTCATAATTATATTTCATTTAAAGATAATATAGTTCGCAAAGGAGCAATATCAGCTAGAAAAGGAGAAAAAGTATTAATACCAATAAATATGAAAGATGGAAGTATTATTGCAATAGGTAAAGGAAATGAAGATTGGAATTTCTCAGCACCACATGGAGCAGGAAGAATAATGTCAAGAATAAAAGCAAAAGAAACATTTACGTTAGAAGAATTTAAAAAATCTATGGAAGGCATATATACAACATCAGTTGCAATAGAAACAATAGATGAAGCTCCGTTTGTTTACAAGCCTATGCAAGAAATAATAGATAATATACAAGATACAGTAGAAATCAAAAAAATAATAAGACCAATATATAATTTTAAGGCTAAAAATTAGGAGATGTTTTAAATGAAAGAAAATAGTATTGAAGAACTAAAACAAAGATTAGAAGAACTATATAAAACACAACAAGCTAGATTAGATGTAGGAGCAGATGATTTAGATATAAGAGAAGCAATAGCAGAAGTAGAAGAAGAAATTAAAGGACTACAAGATGATACAGTAGATACATATAAAGATTGTATTTCAAAAGAAATAGAGCTAAGCAGTGAAGACGTAAAAGCAATGTTAGAAAAGCCTGAAAAATATTTTAAAATACGGACCGCCTGTTATAAAGAATGATTTAGTGGTAAAGAAATAAATTAAATTTTACGAAAGAAGGTGTAATATGACAGCTAAGGAAGAATTATTACAATATAAATATGCGAGAGAAAAGGTTGAAGAGACTTTAGAAGAATATCAGAAGTACAAAACAAGAGCCGAAAAGATGACATCCGTAATATCAGATATGCCACGAGGGACAAGCAATTCTGATAAAGTGGCAGACAATGCGATTAAAATGGCTGATTTATCTGTAGAATATGAAAAAAGATGGCTGGAAGCTGAGAATAAAAAACTGGAGATTGAAAAGAACATAGATTTAGTAGAAGAACCGTATAGAACAATATTACATTTGAAATATGTGCAAGGAAAAAAGTTGGAAGAAATAGCGATTAAATTTAAAGCTAATTATACATATATATGTGAACAACACGGAATTGCATTAAAAAAATATGACGAGAGAAAAGAAAACCGAACTTTTCCGAACACAACCGAATAAAGAATATGTTATTATAGTATTATGAAATAATAACAAATCCTTTTATTAGAAGAGATTATCAGAGCAGTGGTAATCTCTTTTTTTATTTCAAAAGAGAGCTGATACAAATGAAAAAATATGATTTTATGTATTGCATGAAACATGATTGTAAATTTTGCAAAAAACAAATTGAATGTGAAAGAAAGGAGGAAACTAGGACATGGAAAAAGAAAAAAATAAAAGTGGAGCACCTACTAAATATAAAAAAGAATATTGTAAGAAAATAGTAGAATACTTCAGAATACCTCCTACCAGAACAGAATATAAAGAAGAATATTTCAATGATGGCAGTTTAAGAAGTAAAGTGCCAGTTATAATTGCAAATGAGTTTCCTACTTTTCAAGGTTTTGCTGATACTATAGGAGTTCACTATGACACATTAAAAGAATGGTGCGATGTTCATGAAGAATTTTCCGAGGCTTATATGCGTGCGAAGAGGCTACAAGAGAAAATATGGCTGCAAAATGCTATGAGTGGACTATACAATGCGCAATTTGCACAATTTTTTGGCAAGAATTGCTTAGGATATAGAGATAAACAAGAGATAGAGCAATCAGGAGATCTTAATAATACAATCACGGTTAAATTGGCAGGTGATATAGGAGAATGGGGCAAGTAGAGCTACAAATAGATAAACCTTATCCGAAGCAAATAGAATTTTTTAAGGCTGCCAATAAGTATATAGCTTATGGTGGAGCAAGGGGCGGTGGAAAGAGCTGGAGTGCTAGAATAAAAGTTGTTTTATTAGCTTTAAATTATCCTGGCATACAAATACTATTACTTAGAAGAACTTTAAAAGATTTGAGAGACAATCATGTAATACCTTTGCAAAAACTCTTAAAAACGGAAACTAAAGACAAAATAGCTACATATAAATCGCAAGAAAAAGAATTTTTATTTCCAAATGGCAGTAGAGTTGTATTAGGATACTGTGCTAATGAAGGAGACGTTCTTCAATATCAAGGTCAGGCGTACGATGTGATATTTATGGAAGAAGCAACACAATTTACAGAGTTTCAATTTCAAGCATTAACAGAGTCAAATAGAAGTTCTGGGCTTTGCAAAATATCATTTAGTCCAAGAATGTATTTTACATGTAATCCTGGTGGAGTCGGACATATGTGGTTTAAACGTTTATTTATTGATAGAGAATATAGACAATCTGAAAGACCAGAAGATTATATATTTATTCAATCATTAGTATATGAAAATGAATACTTGATGAAAAACGACCCAAACTATGTAAGAACACTTGAAAATTTGCCGGATGATAGAAAAAAAGCTATGTTGTATGGCGATTGGGACATATTCGAAGGACAATATTTTAATGAGTTTAGTAGAAAAATACATGTTATAGAACAGCCATTTATAATACCTAAGCATTGGAAAAAATATATATCAATGGATTATGGATTAGATATGCTTGCTGTTTTGTGGATAGCAAGGGACACAGAAGGAAATGCTTATGCATATAAAGAGTTGCATGAAAGCAATTTGATTGTATCAGAAGCGTGCAAAAAGATAAAAGAAATAAATAACAATGAAGAATATGAATGTATCTATGCTCCACGTGATTTATGGAATAGACGTCAAGAAACAGGTAAAAGTGTGGCAGATATATTTTATGAAAATGGAATACTACTTACAAAAACAAGTGTAGATAGAGTTGATGGATGGTTTGCTACAAAAGAGTGGTTAAAAGTAATAGAAAAAAGAGATATAGAAAAAGGGGAGCTAATAAAAACAAGTAAGTTAAAAATATTTAGAAATTGTTTTAATTTGATAAAAAACTTACCTCAGGTTCAAATAGATGAGAAAAATCCGAACGATGTGGCAACAGAGCCACACGAACCTACCCATATATGTGATGCCTTGAGGTATTTTTGTGTGAATTTCACCAATAATGCAGAAGAAGAAAAGACGGCAGAAGAGCTGGAATATGAGGAAAAACAGTATATCGAAAGACAGAGTTATATTAACTATGGAGTGTGATTTTATGATATGTATTACGATTTTAATATTAGGTCTTTGTTTCATTTTTAAAGATGAAATAAAGACTTTTTTAATGCCTAAAAAAGAAATTGAAGTAACAGAAGAAGAAAAAGAAAGAGCAAAAAAGATGAAAGAGCAATTCGAAGAGATGATGAATTATTCAATAGACAAAGCGATTCAAAGCAAGCGAGGTGATAGATAGTGGAAGCAAAAGATTACTGGGAACGCTACGAAAAGGGTATTCAATACAACAGTTCTTTTAAACCTAACAAAGACTATTATGAATCCATAAAGGTATGGAATGATTTCTATAATGGCGACCAATGGAACGGTGTTGGTGGTTCGAGCGAATTACCAAAACTAGTATTCAATTACACAAAAAGAATAATAGATTTTAAGATCGCGAGTGTTACAAGCTCGGATATATCTGTTAGTGCAGAGCCGTTAAGAAATACTCCTGTAACAGACAGTGAACAAGAAATTGACAACACAGATTTCGTTAATAATGAAATTAAAAATGTATTCGAAAAATGGAATTTTAGAATATTGAAAAAAAGAGCTTTAAGAAAAGCTGGTATTTCTGGCGATATGTGTGCTCATATTACTTTTAATCCAGAAGCTAAACCATTTAGAGGATTTGCTCCAGATGTGAAAGGCGAAATGGAAATCGAGTTGATAGATGCAACCAACATTTATTTTGGAAATGCCAATATTAAGAGTGTATCTAAGCAACCATATATCATAATAGTCGGAAGAGATACAGTTCAAAATCTTCAAGAAGAAGCAAAACAATTTAAAACTCAAGATAATGATATTCGAAGTGATGATGATACAGAATATCAGCTAACGGAATTTGCAAATGTAGAAGTAGAACCAGCTGATATAGAAAAAGACAGTGATGGAAAAGCAAAGTATATTTATTACTATTATAAGAAAAAAGTTGGTGAAGATATACATGTGTTCATAACGAAATGTACAAAAGATGCAATTATATATCAAGACATAGACACAGGATACAGTGATTATCCAGTTGCGTTCGCAAATTGGTATGAATTAGAGAATACATATCACGGCAGAGGAGAAGTTGAAGGTATATGTCCTAATCAGATAGCGATAAACAAGATGTTCGCGATGATTGTTTATCATCAAATGATGACTGCTTTTCCGACTGCGGTATACGATAAAGATGTAATTAAAAATTGGAACAACCAAATAGGTACTGCTTTTGCTTTATCTAATTTGAATGGAAGAAGCATTAAAGATGTTGCTGGATATTTAAATCCGGCTAATATGAGTGATTACATCATAAAAGTAATAGACTTAGCAATTCAATATACGAAAGATTGTATGGGAGTTTCTGATGCCTCTTTGGGTAATGTAGATCCTAAGAATACATCAGCAATTTTAGCAGTACAAAAAAGTACAGCAGTACCATTAGAAAATGTAAAAGATAACTTATATGATTTTATAGAGCAAATAGTAAGAATAATGATAGATGTAATGGGAACAAAGTATGGCGAAAGACCAGTGGTGATTTCTGATGAAGATGGAAACAGAACAATTGAAAAATATGATTTTGCTCAATTAAAAGGTATGGATTTGCATATCGGAATAGATGTTGGTGAGTCGAGCTACTATTCTGAAATTGCGATGTTACAGACTATGGATAATCTATTACAAGGACAATACATTGAATTTATAGATTATTTAGAGAGAATACCTAATGAAATGTTCCCAAAGAAAGCAGAATATATTGCACAAATTAAAGCAAAGCAACAACAAGAAAAAGAAGCAAGTTATGAACAATTAAGTCAATATATGTTAATGCTACCAGCACAGTATCAGAAGCAATTTGCACAAATAATAGATCAATTAGTAAGTGTATAAAAAGGCATCCGAAAGGGTGTCTTTTTTATATAAATTTAGCCGAAGTATCAAATAAACCAATGAGATATCGTTAGGCAACCGGATAAACCAATCTGGAGAAAAGGAGATTTTTATGAATGAAGAAAAAACAAACCAAGTAGTAGAAGAAGAGGATTTCTTCAATATGGATGAAAGTGATTTTGCAGATACACCATCTGAAGAAGAGCAAATTCCAAATGAGGAGAATGCTGAAGAGAATACCACTCTGAAAGAAGAACCTCAAAAAGATGAGACAACAGATGAACAAAAGTTGTTATCACTACTAAAATCAAAAGTTAGATACAACGGAGAAGAAGTAGACATCAAGTCTATGGATGATGTTGTAGCTAACTATCAAAAAGGCTTGAACTATGACAATTTAAAGGCTAAATCGGAGAAATCTGAAAATGCTGTAATGAATTATGTTATAGCCAAAGCAAAGAGTATGAATATGACACCAGAGCAATACATAGACAAGGTTAAATCATACGAAGAAGAACAAAAAAAGAATGCTCAAGAACAGGAAATACAAAGAATGATGGAACATGGTGTTGATGAAGAAACAGCTCGTAGAGTTGCTAGAACAGAAGCATACATGGAGACATTAAAAGCAAGAGAAGAAGAGCTTAACAGACAAGAAGAGGCTCGAAAAGCAGAAGCACAAAAAGATAAAGAATATCAAGAGTTTTTGAAAGCTTATCCAGGTGTTGAAGTCGACAAGATACCTCCAGAGGTTTTTGAAAATGCGAAGAACTCTAATCTATTAAGTGCGTATCAAGCTTATGAAAATAAGCAATTAAAAGAAAAAATTAAACAATTGGAACAAAACCAAAAGAATGCATCTACTTCCGTTGTCAAGCCAGTAGGAGAAAAGACTGACGAGGAAGGAAAGGATGCTTTTTTAATGGGTCTTGATTCCGAAGATTAAGGGAGGATAATTAAATGGGAGTTATTAATTTAGCAGAAGCGTATTCAAAAAATATTGATAAAGCATTTGCACACAAATCTTATACAAAAGTAGGTGCAAAGGCAAAATTTTCATTTATTGGTAATAAAACAGTTAAAGTGTATTCAATTGATCCAATGAAAATGAACGATTATAACAGAAATGGAATGAATAGATTTGGTAACGTAGAAGACATCAGTGATAAAGTACAAGAAATGACAGTAACAAAAGACAGAAGCTTTACAGGTGGTATAGACAAAGGTAATAATACGCAACAAATGAAAATAAAAAAAGCCGGCGAATTATTAAGAGACCAAATCAATGAAGTATTAAATCCTGAAATGGATACATATAACTTAGCTGTTTGGGCAAACAAGGCTGCTTTAAATGGCGCTGTGTTTATACAAACATTAACTAAAGATAATGCTTACGAGTATTTTTTAGAGGAACAAAAAAGATTATCAAATAATAGAGTACCAACTAATGGCAGAATATGTTTTGCAACAACTAAAGCGGTAAACTTATTAAAGAGATGCCCTGAGTATTCTAAGAATACAGAAACAGCACAAAAAATGGTTATGTATGGACAAGTTGGTAAAGTAGATAATGTTGCATTAATTGAAATGCCAGAAATCTATTTCCCAGCAGGTGTACAAATGCTTATTATACATCCATCATGTTCAGTAGCGCCAATTCAATTAGAAACATATAGGGTTTTAACTGAGGTTCAAGGCTACGATGGTGCTGTTATCGAAGGTAGATGCATTTATGATTGTTTTGTTTTAGATAAGAAGAAAGATGGTATTGCAGCAATAGCTGAAGCTACTTTGAAAATGAATGCAACATCAGAAGAAGGAAGTGCATCTAATGGAACACTTTTAAAATATGAATTGCCAGGTATTACAAGTGCTGATGGTGTTGTTGTTAAGTATAAACTAGGTGCAAGTGCTATTACCGCACCAACTGCAGGAACAACTGTAACAGGTTATACTGCTTATACAAATAGCGAAATCGATGCAGGTACAAATACACACTACTGTTTAGTGGCATTGAAGGATAATAAGGTTGTTTTTGCAGAAGCAGGAGAGTTAGTTAAAAAGGCATAACTTAACGGGCAGAGCTTAAAAACTCTGCCCACAATTTTTATGATAGGAGGTTAAAGTAAATTGAAAGCGGAACTAATATATAAATTTGCACTTTCACATATAGATGAAATGAAAGATGCAAAATTGATTAAAGGTGAAAAACCCGAAATGGACAACACATCAACAAAAGATTATAGGGCTAGAACACCTGGAATATTAACTTCAATTCAAAATGATATAACAATGTACCTTGGAATAGGATATTTAGATGAAATAACATCAATGGAATCTGATGTTGAACTAGATGATGCAATTTGTGCAACTATAGTTGTGTATGAATTGTGTGCAAGGTTACTTTTAACAGAGGATACGGCACTTTCGAATTACTTTAGCTCCCTAGCTTCTAATTTAAAGAATACTACACTTGAACGATACAGAACAAAAGCTAAGCAGGAAGCTAGAGAAGATGTATATGGTTCTTTATGCGAGGCGGGTGATTAGGATGGATAACACCTCAATAAATGCTTTTTTAGGTCTTAACATGAATAAAACTGGTTCGACTAATCTTAAGTTGGGTGAAAGCCCTAAAATGGTTAATTTCAAAATATCAAGAGATTATAAATTAGAGAAGATGTATGGCTATATAAACAAATATGAAAAGACAAGTAAGATAAGAGCAATGTGGTTCGGACTACTTGATACAACGGAAGTGTTTGTATTTGTGTGCGGTGGAAAAGTTTATAACGAAGATACAGAACTAGGTTCATTAACGGACGATATTACGAGAATATTTGAATTTAACAAAAAACTATACTTTATAAATGGCCATGAATATAAAGAATGGGATGGAACAATATTTAAAGATGTTGAAGGCTATATTCCATTAGTCAAAGTGGCTACAACACCTAATGGAGTTGGAACGGATTACGAGCCTATAAATGTTCTAACAGGCAAGAAGAGGCAAACATTTAGCCCAGATGGAACAGAGAAAACATTTGTATTAGTAGAAAATAATTTGACTAGCATAGACAGTGTAAAAGTTGATGGAGTAGAAACAACAGTAACAAAGGATTTGGCAAAAGGCACAATTACTTTTTCAACGGCTCCAACTCAAGGAGTGGATACTATTGAAGTCCAATGGACAAAAGGAACAGGTCAAAGAGAATTAGTATATAAAAATCATTACTTTCAAACTTATGGACTTGCAGATGATACACGAGTTTTTTTATACGGCAATGCAGACGCAAAAAACAGAATATATTTTAGCGACTTAGGAAACGGAATACCAGACGTGACATATTTTCCTGGTAATAATTTTATTGACATAGGAAGCTCAAATACAGCTGTAACAGACATTCAAAGACAATACGACAGAATAATTATAAATAAAGAAGACGCTACTTATTATTCAACTTATGAGCAAATAACAGACAACACAGGAGAAAGCATTGTAGCATTTCCAGTATATCCTCTTAATAAATCACATGGAGCAAAGCCATATAATCAAGGACAAGTTCTAGATAATTATGTAACAACAGTTGATACTTCGATTGTGCAATGGACTAATACAGAAAGTAAAGATGAAAGAAATGCACAGATAATATCACAGAAAGTACAAACATGGTTAAATGAAAAAGATTTGTCAAGAGCAGTTACATTAGACTATCAAGAAGAGAAAGAATATTGGCTTGCGATAGATAATGAGATTTTAATATATAATTACGAAAATGGTTGTTATTCACTGGCACAATTGCCAGTCAAAATAACGACTTTTTTGTCATATAAAGGAATTATATACGCTGGAACAGAAAACGGCAAAATAATCGAATTTAGTAAGAATGCTACTGCCTATGCTGGAGAAACAATCAAAGCTGAATGGCAATCAGGCTATTATGATTTTGGAGTTGAAGAACAGCGAAAAACAATGCGTGTTTTATGGATAACTTTGAAGCCATGGTTCAAAACTTCATTAGATATAAATTATATATCTGATAGAGATAGTGGAAATGAAGCAAAAACAATTGAGAAAAGAAGTATAAGTTATGCTCACTGGAATTATGCAAGATTTACATATAATACCCAACGAAGTGTAAAGCCTTTTAGAGTGAAACTAAAAGCAAAAAAATTCGCATTTTTAAAGTTAATATTAAAAAATGAAGTAAGCGATGAAAAAGTAACGGTAAATTCAGTAGCAATTAAAAAAATATATGGTGGGGAGGTAAAGTAATGAGATTTACAAGATTAAATGATAATTTAAGTGTACATCAAAGCTTGAGTGATGAACCTAATATAGATGATGGTTTATCTTCTGAAGAGTTAAAGAAGAAATTTGATGAACCAGTCGAAAAATTGAAAAAAGCACTTAATGACTTGATGAATGAATTAGAAAGTAATGCTAGTGCCGGAATGATGGGAGCCCAAAAATTAAACGATACGGACGATTCAGCTGAAAATATACAAGCGAAGTTAGAACGTTTGCAGTCGCAAATAACAACAATAAACAATACAAATATAGCTACGTCTAAAATAGAAAACGAGGCTATAACGACATCTAAAATTGCAGATGCAAATGTAACGACTGAAAAACTAGCCGATGGTTCCGTAACAGCTGATAAGATAAATAATGGAAGTGTTACAGGAGAAAAAATAGACGAAAACGTAAAGAAAGCATTAAATATAACAGCTACACAACTAAATGAACAAGATACATCGGAAGCAAATGTGCAGGCTAAATTAAATAAGATTTATCAAGATTTAATAAGTATGACGCAAGGAAGTGTGGCAGATAATTCTATAACATCATCAAAGCTTGCAGATGGAAGTGTAACAAAAGAAAAAACAAATTTTGGATTATCGTTAGTTCCTAGTGGTTTTATAGGTATGTGGAGTGGTACAACAATTCCAAGTGGTTGGTATTTGTGTGACGGGACGAACGGAACACCAGATTTAAGAAACAGATTTATTGTTGGTAGTGGTGATGAATATTCAATCGGAAACACTGGCGGAGAAAAAACGCATACTTTAACTATAAGTGAAATGCCAGAACATAGCCATGCAATATCGAATTTCCCAACTGGAATAGGAAGTATACATGCACAGGGCTTTAGTGATGCAATAGGTAGTAGAACAACTGTAAATACTGAAAAAACAGGTGGAGGACAAGCACATGAAAATAGACCACCTTATTATGCATTGGCGTTTATTATGAAAGCTTAGGAGGTGTAAAATGGCTAATTTAAGTAAAGAAGACACAGCAAAAATAGATAATGCAAAGAAAAAATATGCAGAGGCTCAAGCTAAAGGCGATAAAGCAGGTATGGAGTCAGCACACAAAGAGGCCGAATCAGTAAGAGCAGGATACGGATACTCTGGAGGAGCGGACGGAAGTCAGAACATATCGCTAGGAAATCAAGAACCAGGTTGGACTGGTAACGGTGGAAAATCAAGCAGAAACAGTAATAGTAATAATTCAACATCGAGTTCTACATATCAGGACGATTTAGAAAGACTAAAAAGACTTCAACAAAAAGCAACGGCAAATGAGCTTAAAGCACAAAAGGAGAAAACATTACAGGCTTTAGCTGAACAAGAAGCCACGGTAAAGCCAACGTATCAAAATCAAAGAAACCTAGCATCTTCAAATTCTCAAAAAGGTGCTAGGTCTTTTAGTGAGTATTTGGCTAGTAGAGGGTTAACAAATAGTGGTGCAGCAGCACAAGGGGAAATGAACAGATTGTCAACTCTTCAAAATAATTTAGGAACAATAGATACAAATGAAACAAATACATTAAATGAAATAGCAAGAGCTAGAGCAAATGCTAAAAGTGATTATGCTTCTAATTTGGCTACTGCAAATTCAAAGATAGAAGCAGAATATTTTAATAATCTATTGCAAGAAAATCAAAGACAAAGGTTGATAGATGAGCAATTAAAACAACAATCTATGCAACAGTATGCAAATGATTATCGAGCACAAATAAATAGCTTGCTAGCCCAAGGATATAGTCCAAATAGTAGAGAAGTTTTACAATTATCAGCACTTAGAGGCGATAAAATAGCGAATAACATAAACAATGCAACAAATCCAAGCAATGCACTGGCTTCAATTCAAGCAGGGAATATAAACTATAATAATGCTGCGGCATTAGGTTGGACTGTAGAACAAGCAAATCAATATTATAACAACTACTTGGCAATGCAACAAGCAGAAGCAGAAAAGGAAGCAAGACAGCAAGAATTTGAAAATTGGGTAAAAAGACAACAATTAGCTAATGATACTGCGCAAACACAGTACAATATAAATAAACCATATAGTCAATCTACAGGAAATGCGAACACGACAAAACTATCAACTTATAGCGATATAATTGATAATAATTATTTATCAGAAGGAAGCTTTTTGACAGATAGTGAGAAATTGTTAGATTATATTCAAAGTGAAAATGAAAGTGGAAGAATGAGTGACAATGATGCTTTGTCCTTAATGGCTTTATATGGAATTGGACCTTATGCAGATGTTAAAAATCAAAATACTGTAGATTCATCAAAAACCAAAAAAGAACAGAATGCAACTCTAATGCCTAGAAACGTGCAAAATCAGTTAAGGGGGTAGAAGATATGCCTTTGGATTGGAGAAAAATAAGAAGTACAGGAACCACTACCCAAGGTTCGAGTAAATCACGATTAAACTGGGATGAAATCAGGAATAAAACAACAAAACTAGATGCAGTAAGTATTGATGAAAATAAAGCCAGAGTAAATAACACTACTGCAAATTCAACGAAAGAAAATCAAAGTAATAAGATGTTGTATCAAACAAAAGCAATAAATACTATTGCACCAACCGATAGAAAATTTGCACAATCTTTACCGAAAATCGTAAATAGCAGCAAAGTAAAAGATGCTGGAGTTGGGGAATTGATCACACAGCCAAATGCTGGTGATGATTTTTCACAGCAAGATAAGAAATTGTTTCTAGAAAACATGAAGGACAGAGAACTTAAAAGAGAAGAACTAAAATCAAAAGGATTAAAACAAGGAACGGCAGATTTGTTATCTAAAATATATAGGAAGCAATTAAATAATGGTAAAAACATTGTTGATAGCACAAATGTAATACAAAGTTCAATAGGTAGAGCTATGGGGCAACAGCCTAGCGATAGAGGAAAATTATTAAAAGTACCAGAAAATATGAAAGATAATCTCAGAAGATTTAAAGATGGGTATCAATTTGGAGATATAACTGCAACAGCGCTTGAAAATTTTAGCGATTCTGCAACGACTTTAGGAAGTACGGCATTAGAGATTCCAACAAGAATAGCAAAGGGAATATTTAGCGTATCAGAAGGAATGGCAAATGCAGGAGCATCTGCAATTGCAGGGGCAGCAGATTTAATAGGCCAAGATGAGTATGCAAATGCTTTAAGAAAAAGAATAGCAGTAGGCACTCCCTTCACAAAAACACATAATTTATTAGAAAGTACAGCCGATAAATTAAATACAAATTCATTTAGTGGAAAATTATTGGATTCAGCGACTGAAGGTGTTGGACAATCTGGTGGACAAATGGCAGTAGGTGCTGCACTTGGTAAATTCGGTGAAGTACCAATAAAATTCGGTGATCATGTTTTAAATATGCCAACAACAGCATTTGCTACTGGAATGGGAAGTGCTGCTGCAGAAACATATGCCAAGGCAGATGAACAGTTAGGTGGACTAGAAAATGCAACAGGAAAAGAAAAGCTACAAATGGCACTTAGAATATTAGGTGGAGGAGCTATAGAGGGAACTACAGAGGGACTATTTGGCTTACTAGGTGTAGGTGGAACAGATATAACGGACGAGTTTGCCCAAAAAGCTGTAGCTAGAGCAGAAAATGCTTTTCAAAAGCAATTAACTAAGATACTTGTTGCTGGTGGTGGTGAAGCAGCAGAAGAATTTATTTCTTATGCTGGCAATTATTTAATGGATAATTATGCGAACAAATTTGGAAAACTGGACTTTTCTGAAAAATGGAATTGGGATGATGTAATGCAAGAAATGGCATCAGCGTTTATATCATCTGGAATAAGTCAAGGGGCGACGTCTGCAATTCAAATAAATAAAGTTACTCAAAATGCAGTTCAATTAGCAGAAACAGAACAAGGAAGACAATTGACGCCACAAGAAATATCAGAGATAAGAAATTCTGTTGCAGATGAAGTATTAGGAGCAAGAGAAGAATTAGAAAGTCTTCATAAGGATACTAATATCAGCGAAAACTCATCAAATATTGACCAGATTTCTCAAAAGAATGTACAAAATGTATCAAATTTGGAAAGCAATCAGCAAATGAGTATATCTGATGAACAGAACAACCAAGCTACAGTAACTAATGAAATACAAACGTTTGTGGAAAATAGAAATAAAATTGCACCAGGTTTGAATGTCGAAATGGATAATACATTGAAAACAGATGGGGTAATAATAAAAAATTCCGATGGAACAAGAACAATGAAAATAAATCCCAATTCAACAAGAGCTTATGAGTTTGTGGCGGTTCATGAAATGTTACATGATTTAGAGGGAACGCAAGAATATTCTGAATTGCAAAAATATGTACAAGATAGAGCTACTTCACATGAAAATTATGAACATGCTAAACAAAAAATAACAGAACAATATGAAAACTTCTACAAGAATAACAATTTAGATATGTCAAACCTAGATATGAATGTAGAAACGGTTAATGATATGGTAGCACAATCACTTGGTAATCAGCAATTTTTAAATGAATTGGCAGGAAATAAACCTAATGTGTTTATGAAAATGTACAACTGGGTAAAGAATGTATTATTTGATGGTCAGAATACAGGAAAAACATTTAATGAGAGAAGAACAGATAACAAATATCTACAAGAATTAAAGAGAAAGTTTGAAAGAGCATATAATACGGTATATCAGAGTTCTGCTGGTAAAATGTATGACATAATCACAACAAAAGACAATAAACGATTTGTTAAAGCTTCAAGACAAGTAATCCAAGGAAATGATGTTTCAAATTGGGGAAAACAAATAAAAAAATATATAAATGAAGAAATAAGAAAAGGGCAAGACGTTAGTGTGTATGGAGAAGATGGCACTTTGCTAAGCATTACAGCAGATACTGCAGGCAAAGCAACATTTCGAAATGAAGTCAGAATGTCAGATGGCACAACAAGGCTTCTTACTGACAACGAATACAAAAGTAAATTAGAGGCTGAATCACATGTGGATGAGCTTGCACAAGTTTCTAAGCATAAAAATGGACCGGTTCCGGATACCAAAAATCATAGCTTTGCAAAAGATGGATTCAATTATAGAACAGCATATTTTGAAGATTCCGACGGAAAATACTATAAAATAACAATTTCAGTGGGTAAGAATGGCGCAATAAATACTATTTATAACGTGGGGCAAATGAAAGAAATGCAAAAAAATAGAAGTGACACTTCCAATAGAGGGCTCAAAGGCCCGAACGGTAAAACCGCAAACGGAAGCATAACTTCTAAATACAGTATACCATCATCAGACAGCACTGTCAATAACCAGTATATGCAAAATAATGAAAAAAATTCACAAGGACTAGAAAACTCTAGTTCTTTTTCTTTGTCAAAAGATAACAAAGGTAGGACATTATCTAGAGAACAACAAGAGTACTTTAAAGATAGTAAGGTAAGGGATGAAAATGGAAATCTTAAAGTAATGTATCACGGAACTGATGCTGACTTTAATACATTTAGTTATGATTATTTGGGAAAAACTGGGCTAGCTTACGGAAAAGGTTTCTATTTTACAGATAACGCAGAAGCTGGACAAAGTTATGGTAAAAATTTAAAACAAGTATATTTAGATGTGAAAAAACCTATGCAAGCAGGACTGATAACGATGACAAGAAATGACTATTCGAGACTTGTAAAAGAACTAAATGAAATTACAAATGGTACAATAGAAGCAGATTATGGTAGCTTAGAAGATGCTATTTCTGAATATGATTATGGCGGAGATGATATAGATTTGATTTCTGCAGCTCAAAATATATCTGGAATAGGTTTTAAAAGATTTTATAATATACTTAGAAATATTTTAGGGTATGATGGAATAATTGCAAATAATAAAACAAACGGGCACGATGGTAATATAATTATAGTGTTTAACTCTAACCAAATAAAATCAGTAGACAACACAAAACCAACATCTAATCCAGATATAAGATATTCCCAATCCAACAACGAATGGTCAAAGTACCTAAAAGAAAATTGGGATTTGATGCCGAATAGCAAAAAAACATTTGGCTTTCCTACAAATGAACGATTACAAGCTATGGATAATAAAAAAATATCTGAAAGTGCTGATCTGCTAAATATGAAAGAAAAGAAAATTAAATCGTTAGAAGAAATTGCAAATATGACAGAAAACGATGCAAGAATGGAAAATGGCGTGAATTACAAACATAAGAAAGATAAAAACACACCATATCAAAGAAAGTTTTTTGAAAATGCAGAAACGTCTAAAGTGATAAGTCAAGAAGTCAAAGATAGTATAGATATTACTACCTATGAAAGGCAATCAAATGAACAAACACTAGAAAAAGCTAAAATTAAGTTAGATGAACAAGGAGATAAACTTATAAAACAATGGGAAACTAAAACTAAAAACTTCACAGCTGAAGATGTTGCAATTGGAGCAATACTTATAGAGAGATATCAGCAAATGGGAGATACAGAGTCTGCTGTAAATGTTGTTCAAAAATTAGCTGATATGGGAACTGAAGTTGGACGTGCTGTTCAAATGTTTTCTATATTTCAAAGATTAACTCCTGAAGCCATGATGGTTTATCAGCAAAGAAAATTGAATGATGTATTTAAAGAAATATCACAAAGAAAAACCGGAGAATGGGTAGAAGCTAATAAAGAAAAGTTTAAGCTTACCGCAGAAGATAGTAAGTTTATTACTGAACAAGTTGAAAAAGCTCAACAGGCAACATCTGAAAGAGAAAAGCAAATAGAACTTGCTAAAATTGAAAAAAGAATAAATGATAAATTGCCACCAGAAAGAGGGCAAACAATTAAAGCAATTAGAAGAATGGCAATGTTATTTAATCCTAAAACGCAAGTAAGAAATGTGGTTGGTAATGCTCTTATAATGCCTGTAAATGATGTAGCTGATATAATTGGAACACAAATAGATAAGTTGATAGCTAAAAAAACGGGTGTGAGAACAACAAATTATGCCGATTTAAAAGAAAAAAGTAAAGGCTTTAAAAAAGGTATTACTGAAGCTGTACAAGATTATAAAATGGGAATAAGAACAGAACCTTCTGGAAGCAAGTATGAGTTTGACTTCGGTGGCAAATCATTTAATGAAAACACTAAATCAAAAGCATTAAATGCGATAAATAATAAATTGAATGGAATAGAAAATTTACTTGGTGCGGTAATGAGCGGTGGAGATAGACCTTTTTATGAGGCAGCATTTAATAATTCTTTGCAAGGACAAATGAAAGCAAATAATGTAACGACACCTACTACAGAAATGATTGATATAGCGGTCAACGAAGCATTATCTAGAACATGGAACGATAGCAATAGCTATACGGAAGCTGTTTTAGGAATAAGGAGACAAATGAATAAGCTAAATATAGGAGGCTTTGGACTGGGAGACTTAATTATACCATTTGCTAAAACACCAGCTAATTTAACAAAAGCGATGGTAGAATATAGTCCACTTGGAACTATTGAGGCAATTATCAATTATTCTGATATGAAAAAAGCTATATCGAGGGGCGAAATGACAGCACAACAGCAAAAGAACTTCGTTAATAGTACTTCGAAAGCGATAACGGGTTCAATTTTATATTTAATAGCGGGTGCTCTAGCACAAAGTGGCGCAGTGACTGGTTCTGCAGATGATGACAAGGACATCAAGAACTTCGAACAAAATGTCTTGGGAATACAACCATATTCAATAAAAATAGGAGATAAAACTTTTACTTACAGTTGGGCAAATCCATTAAATGCACCACTTGCTATAATGGCAGATACATATAAGATGAGTAAAGAAAAAGCTGGTTTATTTGATATTTTAACAAATGGCTTTAAAGTGGCTGGTGAGGTTGTGGTTGACAACTCGTTTTTGCAAGGAATAAAAGAATTGTTTGAAGCCGACTCAATATCTGAGGGAGTGGTTAATGCGATAGTGGATATGCCCGCTCAATTTGTACCTACTTTTCTATCTCAGTTTGCTACATTAGGAGATAAAACTAAAAGACAAACATTTGAATACGGAGATAAATTAAAATCTACTATGAATCAAATAAAAGCTAAAATCCCAGGGGCGAAGAATATCCTAGCACCTACAGTTAATACTTTCGGAGAAGAAGTTGAAAATTACGGTGGAGACAATAGTGCATTTAATGTCTTTCTAAACCCTGCAAATATAAGTAAAGCAAACGCAACTGACACGCAAAAAGAATTATATGCATTATATGAAGCAACAAAAGATAAAACTATATTTCCAATGCAAGCTCCATACTATTTAAGCGATGATGGCGAGAAAGTAAATCTTTCTAGTAATGAACGCTCAGAATATCAAAAACGAAGTGGAGAATATGTATCAAAAGAATTACATGCTTTGTTTGATAGTGAGTTTTATAAGACTTTAGAGAACGAAGATAAAGTTGAAGTAGTGAATAAAATTGTTAAAGATGCTAACACTCATGCAAAATCTAAATGGATTACAACTAAAGCTACAGAAGAATTACAAAAAACACAAGATGAATTAAAAGATGTTCCAATGGTAGATTACTACAATGCTTGGCTTGCTCAAAAAGATGCAGAAGGAAAGAAAAATACATTTGGTAAAACAATATCGGGTACGAAGAAAAAGGCTAAAATCAAGGCAATAAATGAGGCTGTTGATGACGATTTAACACCTAGACAAAAGAAAATACTATATGGAATATTTAATGTGGATTAGAGAGCCTTTTTAGGTTCTCTTTTCTATATAAAAAGAAAAGGAGGGAGAGGCATGGCTAAGATTTATCGAGGTGATACATTTCCATTTACGGTGGCATTTGATGGCTATACGTTTCAAGCTGGGGACGTGATAACAGCAAGCTTTATGAGCAAAACAGAGGATGATGATGCAGAGTATACCAGATTAAAAACAATAGAATATACTGTGCAAAACGAATGTGAAAAAGTTCAGCTTGAATTTAGTAGAGAAGATATGTATGACATATCTGGAGATGTTGTTCTTGAAGTAAGAGTAGTAACAATTACAGGAACAGAAATGACAGTCCAAAAAGAATACTCGATCGGAAAGGATGGTATCAGATGAACGAAATAAATGGAAAAATCGAAAGAATTGAAGTGAATGGGGAAATTAAATATTCTGGCGATGTTGGTCCGAAAGGTCCCGTTGGACCTGAAGGAAAACAAGGACCACAAGGAGAAAAAGGCGATATTGGTCCAGCTGGTCCACAGGGGCCAAAGGGTGAAACAGGAAGTGTTGGTCCACAAGGTCCAGAGGGAAAAAGAGGCTTACAAGGTTTAACTGGTGAACGAGGACCACAAGGTGAAAAGGGAGATACGGGCAGTCCTGGTGCTGATGGAATAAGTCCAACAGTATCTGTGTCTAAAAGTGGCAAGATAACAACTATTGAGATAACAGATAAAGATGGAACAAAGACAACAACGATAAAAGATGGGGAAGATGGCAAAACTTATGATGATACAGAAATAAGAGGAGAAATAGAAGCTAAGGTATCAAAAGTGGAAGGAAAAGGACTTAGCACGAATGACTATACAGAGGAAGAAAAAGCAAAATTAGCAGGACTTAATAACTATACATTACCAGTTGCAAGTGATACTACACTAGGTGGAGTAAAAGCTGGTGAGAACGTCAATATTGGAGCAGATGGCACATTAAATGTAACAGGCGGTGGAGAGATTTCAAACGCAGAAAATACAAACATTCAGGTGCTTAAAATATGGGTAGGAACGCAAACTCAATTTAATGCTATAACAGCCTTAGATGCAAACACAGAATACAACATTATAGAGGAGTGATAGTATGATAAGAATAAAAAATAATATTACTCCTAGGTTGCCTGATGAGTACCAGGAAGTAGAGTACATCCAAAGTACAGGAACGCAATATATAAATACTAATTATAAAATAACTCCTAACACTGAAATTATTGTTGACGGAATGATAATTGGCGATGGATATTTTGCAATAGCAGGAAAATTTGGTTATTATATAAGTGGAATATTTGGCAATAGTAGCACTTCAAAAATTTGTGCAAGATGGAGAAATGGAGCTTCTTCTAATTTAACAGTAACAACTAGCGAAGATATTGGAGAGAATAGGCACACATTTAAGCTAAATAAAACTGCTTTTTATATGGATAATGTGAATATTGGGGACTTTAATAGCACATACAATTTTAGTGCAACAGATGATATTTATATTTTTGGATTAGGTGAAGTTTCAATGTCAGTAGGCAGACTATATTGTATGACGATTTCTGACAATGGTGTTTTAGTTCGTAAGTTAATACCTTGTTATAGGAAATCAGATAATGAAATAGGGTTATACGATTTAGCAAATAATGTGTTTTATATCAATACAGGAACAGGTACATTCTTAATGGGAACAGAAGTGAATAAGCCATACATTAATTTAAGACCTATAGTTGGGAGTAAAAAGTTAGTAAAGAGGTATGTTGGTGAAAATTTAATATATGGAGAAGTAGAACCGTCATATAAGCAAATAATAAATTATACTATGCTATATGACAATGGTAATGAGTGCACGGCATTGACTGGTGGTTGGAAGGTAAGTTCAAAATACAATAATGCAGTTGCTACTAAGTACACCGACCATATTTATTTACATACAAGTACAGCATCTGCTGTAACAAATAATCTTATTGATTTAACACAATATTTAAAATTTGGTGGAGTACTTAAAAATATTGTATCAACAACAGGGCAAGCACGTTTTGCCATTGGTAAAGCTAATACTGCTACTGATGGAACATCGCTAGGATGGAATGGCATTGCTGGAAATAAAGTTTACAATTTGACTAAAAGTTATTTGCATTTTGTTGGTCTTTATAATTTGTCAAAAAGTGAGAGTTATTATCTTGCAACAATGGTTACAGATGCTAAAAATAATGCGTATGGTAGTGTTTATAATATGTTTTTGTTAAAACAAGATGATTGGCAAACACTATGCACAAAGACTGGGCTTAATTCGAGCGATTACACAGATGAAGCTACATTATGTGCAGATAACACAGCTGTAACAAAAATATTGTCAAGCGAATCGGCGGTGCAATACATGATATATAATTGCACAGGTTCATTTATGGGCGAGTTTATTGCAAATGATGATTGTTTAACAGCTTTAAATAACAGTCCATATAAAACATTAATTCAAGCAAACGAACACTGGAATAAATTTTTAAATATGGTAGCATGAAAGGAGAAATGAACATGGGATATTATCCAAAATTAGACTGGGACGATAATGCAACGGTAACTGAAAAATTGAGAGCAATTTATAATTTACTCAATTGGCTGTTGTACGAAATGTCACAGGGCAGAGTAAAAACTAATAAAGAAGAATTGATTGAAAATATAAAAAACACAAAAGAAGAATTAAACCTACCAATTTCGATAGCGTTTGTAAAACTAGCTGAGAGTGGTAATATAGATGAAGCAACAGCAAGCGAAAATGCAAACTTGTTTTTACCTTGGGCAACTAACGCAACTTATAAAACTGGGGATTTAAGAACATATCCGAGAGAGAAAGAAATTCAGACTGCTGATGGCGAAACAGTTACTGTTGCAGAAAAAGTATTGTACAAATGTTTGCAGGCACATACTTCACAAGATAACTGGACTCCTGACGTTAGTTCATCATTATGGAAGAGCTTGAGCGTGAATGAAAATGGTATTTCCGAATGGTCGCAACCTATATCTAGTGTAGACGCTTATAATACAGGTGATGAGGTAATGTATAATGGAGTACATTATAGATCTACAATTGATAATAATGTTTGGGCTCCTGATGCGTATCCTCAAGGTTGGGAGGTAGTTGCAGGTGACAATTGATGTAGATGTTTTAATTAGGATAATAAAATTTATAGCAGAACTAATAACATCGTGTGGAGTCATTATGGTGTTTGGAAAAAAGTATTTTGACAAAATGGTATGTAAAATTACAACGCCTATTTTAGAGAAGATAGACAAAATGGACAAGAATCAATGTATGAATTATCTTACAGAGTTTTTAGCTGATGTTCGTAGTGGCGTGCACAAAACAGAATATCAGAAAGCAAGAGCTCATGACGTGTACAAGCACTATTCAACCGACTTAAACGGTAATTCATACATACACGAACAATGGGAGTTATATATGACAGGAAAGGAGAAATAAAGAAATGGAACAATTTTTAACTTGGGATATATTAAAAGACTATGTCACATTTGTCGGCATAGTTTTTTCTATAGTTGCATTTACTAAGAATGCTTGGCTAATAAACAAAATACCTACGAGATTATGGAGCTTCATAATCTCATTTTTATTATTGATATTAGTAAATGTACATTCAAGCACTTTTGAATGTTTTGACTTAGTTATATACGGAATAAATGCTATTTTAATAAGTTCATCAGCGAATGGTATCGCAGATGCTAATAACAAAGGTGGTGTTAAAGATGGTGGAAATTCAGAAAAGACTTACATTAGTGAACAGAACTATAGCAAATAGTAGAAAAATTAAGTATATAGTTATTCATTATGTTGGAGCGGTATCTACTGCTAAAAACAACGTTGATTATTTTTATGATAAAGATAGGCAGTCCTCTGCACACTACTTTGTTGATGAAAAATCAATATGGCAATGTGTTGATGACAGCAATATAGCTTGGCACTGTGGAGGAGCAAAAGTGTACTATAACGAATGCAGGAATAGTAATTCAATAGGAATAGAACTTTGCTGTAAAAAAGATGCAAATGGTACTTGGTATTTTGAAGAGCAAACTGTTCAAAATGCAATAGAACTTGTTCAGTATTTAATGCAGTTGCACGGAATTAAAATCGAAAACGTAATTAGACACTACGATGCTACTCATAAGGTTTGCCCAGAGCCGTTCGTAAGAGATGAGCAAGCTTGGAATAATTTTAAAAGGAGAATTGTTATGAAAGAGATTACCAATGTAAAAGAAGCGTTAGATTATTTAGTTGAAAAAGGAAGAATTACAGACAGAATTTATTGGGAGAAAGTATTAGTAACAACAAGAAACGTTGAGTTTTTACTTATCAAGTGGGCTAATGATGTGAAAAAATTAGAAAGTTAATAAGAAAGGATGATTGAAATGGGTAATGAGAAATTTATAAATATATGTAAAAAGTTAGTAAAAGAATATGCAGAGGAGCATTTAGACAAGAGCGATACTTTGCCAGAATTTGAAGTATTTGTTGTTTGGAGTTGTAAAACATTACAAAACAACAAAGCGTTATTGAGTACAACACTATCTGACGGAATGTATTATGAACTTACATACAATGGAGATAAAAAAGAATTGTACTTTGATGCATATAAGAAGTTTGAAAATAGATGTATTAAAATAGAAGAATAGAGAGGAGTCAATAACTATGAACGAAAGAGCTAAATACACAGAAGTAACTGGAGAGCAACAGAAAAGAATTGATGAAACAAGAAATATATTCTCAAAAATATATGATTTTATAGAATTAAATTGTAAGCCAAGTAGAGAAACATCGTTAGTTATGACTAAGCTAGAAGAGGCACAATTTTGGGCAATAAAAGGCATTACTAGAGAAATTAAATAAAGTTAAAATTATAACACTTTTTTGGAAGTGTTATTTTTTTATAAATAATTTAAAAAAGGAGGAATTTATTATGGAAAACAGATTCACAGTAGCAGATTACAAAAAAGCAGTTTATGAGGAGTACAAGGAAGAAATTAACCTAATCTCTAAGGCTTCTGAAAAAGAAGATTGGAAAGCTGATATCGGTGTTGCAACGGATATGTTTATCACCTATATCGAAAATGCAACAGAAAGCATCTTTGTCAATGTCCAAAAAGCAAAAGCCAAACTTGCTGAACTTAATGCTATGAGAACAGATAGAACTTAATTGAATAAAGTTGTCAGAAAAGTTGTCAAGAAGAAAAGAAAAGTCGCAAAATCGTTGTAATACAAGGAATATTAAGTTTAAGAATATATTTCTTCTAAGGCGTGGGTCGGGGGTTCGAATCCCTCCAGGCTCACCAACGGCACTGCATTAAAACAATGCAGTGTTTTTTTTATGTAGAAATATAAACGATTCGAACCCGAGAGGGCAACGAACGTAAAGAAAAAGCTCCAGTGGAGCTTTTTTAGAGAGTTGAGCAGTAATAAATAGTATATTAGGAGGAAATGAGACGAATAGGGGCTGGCTGGCTTCATCGTACGTTCTCTTCCACCCGGATTATGAGTTTGCTCTTTTCGACGTGCGTTTTGCCTGTTCTGGCAGTGCGCGCGGTAGCCGCTTGTGCAATTCTGCCACTAATGCGTACGCACCGGGGTAAAAGTATTTAATTTGGGGATATTATATTAATCGGCTAATTTCAGGTTTTAGCTCGGATTTCACACTTTTGTCGTGATAAATCCATATTTTATCAATTAAACACTCTAAAATATATCTATTTGGTTCATTAGATTTTAGAATATCATCAAAATATTCTATTGTTGTTTTTAATTTTTTTATTTTTTCTGTGTATAACTCTTCTTGTTGTTGCTCTAATAATTTTTGTAATTGTTCTATGCGATTAGTTTTATCTTTTTCCAATTCTTTATATGCATTTTCAATCATTTCTCGTTGATACTCATTTATAGTGTTAGTTAAATCTTTAATTAACTCTGTTGGCATTTTCAATCCTCATTAATAAGTAATTATTTATTAAATTAATTTTGATAATTCTTTTTTTACTTTATCTAAATCACTTGATGTTAATAAAGGTATTAAGTTGTTTATTTCTTCAATACTTTTATCCCACCATTTTAATTTTTCCATTATCTCAATTAGTTCCTCATCAAATCTTTTTCTTATTGGTCTTGCAGGATTTCCTACAACTACTGTATAGGCTTGGACATCACTTCCAACAACACTATTAGCTCCAATTATCGCACCATCTCCAATATGAACTCCTGGAAGTATAGTTGCATTTTGTCCTATCCATACATCATTACCAATTATAGTATCTCCTTTAATTGGCAAATAATTTTGTGTTGGTGGAGTTTGTTTCCAGCCTTCTAAAGTATAAAAAGGAAATGTTGAAACTGCATTCATTTGATGATTAGCTCCATTCATAACAAATTCAACTCCTGAAGCTATTTGACAAAACTTCCCTATAATCAATTTATCATTATTCCATTCATAATGATGTGTTACATGACTTTCAAAATCAGAATCTGCAATATATGAAAAATCTCCTACAATAATATTTTTATTTTTTACTTATTTTCTTCTCCTGCTTTCCAAGATAAATATAAAATCCAACATTTAGCACGATTCCCACCATTGTCGATACTGGTGCCGCAAGACCGATCTTCGTCAGGCTTGCATTCGGCTGGATACTCATCACATAGGCAAATGGAAGACGTACCAGCAATGTCTGGATTAATCCCTGTGTCATTACCCATACCGTCTTGTTATTACCATTGAAATATCCGACCATACTGCAC
>ENA-ORSL01000926-ORSL01000926.1-human-gut-metagenome-genome-assembly--contig:-NODE-926-length-26831-cov-4.421908_pt1 | contig 26831 bp, 25 predicted proteins | sample MGYA00242190_ERZ509157 | MGnify/ENA primary metagenome ERZ509157 (study PRJEB26280, sample SAMEA2338664) | human gut metagenome | biome: human gut; feature: human-associated habitat; material: faeces...
CAATTAATGCTTTAAAATGTATTGGTTTTGTACTTCCTTTTATTTCTATTTCTTCCCACTTATATTCAGGTAACTGCAACATATTTTTGATTTTTTTTGATGAATCCGGTAATATTGGTGCTATTAAATTAGAAATATTAGCTATCAGATAAAGACAAGTATATGTAGTTTTATTAAATTCATCTAAATTCTCTTTTACTTGTAGCCATGGTTCTTTACTATCATAATATTTATTAGCAGTAGATATATAATTAATTATTTGAGTTACTGCATTTTTAAATTCTCCATCTTCAATATATTTACCTATTAATTCATAATTATTTTTTGTAATACTTTTTATATTTTCATCAATTTCAGATTCTTTAATAACACCATCAAATTTCTTATTAACAAACGAAAGATTTCTATTTACAAAATTACCTAACATTCCAACTAAAAATTTATTATGTATTTGTACTATATCAAATAAAGAACAATTTATATCATTTGTTTCTGGTCCTTTAAATGTAAAATAAAATCTTATAGTATCACTATCAAATTTTTCTAACAATTCATTTACAGTTATTAAATTACCTTTAGATTTACTCATCTTTTCATTGTTTAAGTTAACATATGCAGATGATATTATATAATCAGGTAGATTATAATTATTTTTTAAAGCACATATTATTGCAGGATATATTGTAGTATGAAATGGAATATTATCTTTTCCATGAACATAATAACTTCTTAAATTTTTATTATCTTTTGACATAAACTTATCAAAATCAATATCTCTTTTTTTAGCAACCTCATATCCAACTGATAAATATCCAAGTACTGCTTCAATCCATACATATATTCTTTTATCTTCATATCCTTTTATTGGTACAGGAACTCCCCAATCAATTTGTCTTGTTGCAGCCCTATCGATAAGACCCATGTCAATATATTTTTGTGCCTCTCCAACTGCATTTTTTCTCCATTTGCTTTTATTCTTATCAATTAATTCTTGTAATTCTTTTTCAAAAGCAGTTAATTTAAAATATAAATGTTTATTTTTCTTTAATGTTGTTTCTGTATTACAAATCTTACAATGTTTATTAAGTACTTCATTATTATTTAATGACTTAGTACAAACATCACATTGATCTCCGTTACTTTCACCACCACAATAAGGACATTTCCCTACTATTTCTCTGTCGGATAAGAATTTGTTACAATTATTACAATAATCTTGTAATTCTTCTTTCTCATAGATATAACCATTATCATACATTCTTTTAAATTGATTTTGAACATATTTACTATGACTCTCAGTCATTGTATTAGAATACATATCATATTCAAAACCTAGACAGTCAAAAGTTTTAACAAATTCATTATGATAATGTGTTGCTATCACCTTTGGTGTTACATTTTCTTTTCTTGCTCTTTCTGTAATAGGTGTACCATGACAATCAGAACCTGAAACATATATAACATTATCGCCTTTTCCTCTATAATATTTTGCCAAAATGTCTCCAGGTAATAAAGCAGCTAAATGTCCAATATGCAAATAATAATTAGCATAAGGCCAAGCCCCACCTATAAAAATATCTCTTTTTTTCATATTGAGAAATCTCCTTTCATATATTAAAAAAGCGGCAAGTCGGTTTAAAAACTCAAACTTGTCGCAATATTAGAAGAGTTAGTATTACATATAAAATCAATGAAATCAAAATGTATTTCATTTAAAATAACTTTAATAGTTGTTATTTTATTCTCATATTTCATAGTCTCTCCTAATAAATCAATATTGTAATTAATTTTACTTTTATAAATTAAGTATGTCAAGACTTTTTTTAAAAACCAAAAGATATCTTAACAATAAAATATATTAAAACTAAAGTTTATCTACTGTCTTAATACCTAAAATGCTTGTCCCATTTTCTAAAACTATTTTTATTGAATCAAGAAGTAATAATCTAGAATTTTTAACTATTTCATCTTTTTCTTTCAAAAAAACAGTTGCTTTATAGTACTTATTAATTCAGTTAAATATTCTTTGCAGTTCATAAAATACTCAGTTATTGTAAAATATCATTTCAAATCTTTTCAATATAAATATTTTATATTCTTGCATTAATACCACATCTTAAAACAATAATACCTTTTTTATCTAACTAAAGTCAATCATAAGAAAAAAACTGCCTAAGCAGTTTTATATTCAACATGGTGTCCTCGGCACGATTCGAACGTGTGACCGACGGCTTAGAAGGTTTTTGATAAAACTCTAGCCATCGATTTATTACATATCATTTTTTTGCCTTAAACACTGGGGAAAATAAACATTATTCTTTCTAAAGTTATGTTTTAACAATTAACGGGTGCCGTAAAATGGTGCCATACCAATTTTTAAACACCTTTCAAAATCTTATCAAACATATCTGCACTTTGCTGTTTACTAGCCTCATAAGCATGTGTATATATGTTCATTGTAGTATTTGTATTTGAATGTCCTAGTCTTAAACTAACAGCTTTAATATTAACACCATTATCTATTAACAAGCTAGTGCAAGTATGTCTTAATTCATGAAAAGTAATTTTAGGTAGATCATATTTTTTAATAATTTGAGAAAGTATATCTGTACAAGTATCTAGATGAATATGAGTACCATATTTTGATGTAAAAATTCTGTTTTCATTTTTCCACATTCTTCCAAGTTTCTTTTTATAATTATCTTGCCAAGCTTTGTACTCTTTTAATAAATCAATACATGCTTGACTGATTATAATCTTTCTATTGGAATATTTTAAAGTATCTTTTTTAACTGTCTACTTTTTATTGACTAGTTTATAAGTGTCTCTTTATTCTTGAAACTATTGTAATGGAGATGGCTCTTCATTAACTAAATCATAATATCCTTTTATTTCATCATGATTATGTTCTGCACTTGTGAAACCTTCAATTTCTAATTCATCTTTCTTATAATCAAAACGTGTTGTTGTAGAAGCATAATAATATGAATCCCACTGTCCATCATAAGGGTTTTTATCATATGCTATAAATATAGAGTATGACTTTCCATCATCTGAATAGTGTTCTGATAAATGACATTTTACATTTTCTTTTTTATAATATCCATTTTCATCTTTAGTATATAAATCATAACTATCTTCATAAAATCTAATACATTGATCATCATATCTTTTACACCAATATTTTCCTATTATTTTTAAGCTTTGTATATTACTTACGGATGAAACAATATTTAAAATAATAATTATTGCTAAAATAGCTATAATACCAAAAATTATTATTTTCTTTATTAAAGATTTTTTGTTCTCTTCTTTTTTACAAGATTCTATTTTTTCATCAAGCATATGTTTTAATCTATTTGAATCATCTTTACTAAGATATTTATTATTAATGTCTTCATCAAGAAGTCCATTTTGATAAGATTTATATGTATTAGGCTTTATATATATATGCTTTATTAAATCTTCAATACTTTTAATATATTTTTCTTTTACAAATTTATCAAATACTTCTTGTTCACTTATTCCTTTTAAATAAGCATATACTTCAATTAAATAATTATTTTCTATAGTTTCATTTGATAATCTTTTTTCATAATATTCAAATAACCTATCTTTATAATTAAAATAATCTAATACTTTTAATAAATCTTCTTTTGATATTTCTATAGTTTTATATTTCTCTATTAAATAGTCATATGGATTATCAAGTAATTCATTAATTTCATTTTCATCATAAAATGGTACTCTTTTAAACCAATCTTTTTTAGAATCTACAAATAATGAAATAACAGCTAACATAGCATTTTTAGAAACATCTACTAAAGCATATCTAATACTGTCTCCTGTATTTTCTAATGTTTCATTTAAAGAACTTTTTAAAGCATCTGTAGTTTTTGCATCTCTACTATCAAATTTAGAACCAGCTCTTGAAATAGCAAATAATCCAAGCGCAGGAGATAATTCATATGAATATGTTCTACTATTAATAGCCGAACCAATATATTTCATTCTATTAATTTCCATTTCAGTATTAAATTTATCACCAGCAGTTTGAAATTCTTTTATTGATTTTCTTAAAGCTGACTGATACTTCTCACTAAATGATTTAAAATAATCAGTAAGTAATGGCATTAATTTTGTAATAGCATCTACATCAATATCTAAAATATCTATTGAATACTTAAATATATCACCAAAATATAGTTGTATTGATTTTAACATGTATTCTTGAAATTCCTTAGCATCACTATAATCTTTAAAAGATTTTCTTTTATTATTTACATCTTCTATTAATTTATTTAAAGAATCATTAAAGATGGTTAATAAATGTAGAGTATTTCTTTCTTTATAACTAAAATCAAATGATTTATTTTTATATTTTATTTTCAATGATTTTTTATTATTATAATCAAAATCATCTTTTATTAAATAAACAAAAGAGTCATCTGTTTTTGCTCCTACTTGTGTTAAATATACATCTCTTGCCATCATCTTAGGATGTTTTTTATAATAGTCAAAATCAAATCCACAAAAATTACATTTACCAAGAGTATCACTTATTTCTTTATAACATTTAGGACATTTTATTAAAGCCATAATACACTCTCCTTATATTTTGATTATAACACAATTTTAAAGTTTTCAACATATTACTTAAACAATCCATTTGTTTTATAAAAATTCTCAGCAATTTCATTCATTTCTTTATTTATGCTTTTAATAGCATTTATAACATCTTGTTTAATATTATAATTGTTTTTAAAACCAATAGCAACATATCATATAAAAATATAAATGTCAACTGGTTTTTTAAAGCCAATAAAAAAAGAGATATATCATCTCTTTTTTTGATGTTTCTTATATAAAAGTGCCATTTTGCTCCCATTTTTTAAATAAAAAATATGCGTTTCGCCTTTATTTATCGATGATTGCGCGATTTTTAATGGGTGCCGAAAAAAGTGCCAAAAACATCATAAAGTGCCTATAAAAGTGCCAAAAATTGTAATATTTTATGATAGTTTGTGATAGTTATTAGTTTGTATTAAACAAAGAAAAAATGCCTTAAACTCAGCGTTTATAAAGCATTTTTACTTTCAAATATGGTGTCCTCGGCACGATTCGAACGTGTGACCGACGGCTTAGAAGGCCGTTGCTCTATCCAGCTGAGCTACGAGGACAACTTGAAATTACTAATAAAGTATACAACATTATTTAGTATTTTTCAAGTATTTTTTAGTTATTTTTTGTAATAGTTGCTATATTATTTTTTTCTTTAGTACTAAAAACTACTTCTTTAACATTATAATTATCAAAAATAGACTGTGCTATAGCATACTTAACTTCTTCTAAAACAACTAATTTTTCTTTATCTAAAATAAATTCATTAAATATTAAATTCATCTTATCATCATTCACTTCATGACTAACAACTTCCAAATTATTAGGTATATAACTATTTAAATTATATTGTGCATTAACTATACTTTTTAACTCTTCGATAATTATATCAATCTTTTCACTAGTAGTATTCATAACCTTAGTAATTGGTACTAAATATTCAACATCATCATAACTTTTATTAAAATAAACAGTAGTCTTTGTTATATTGTTCAAACTATCTAAATCATACTTTTTATTTATACCATAACCTCTATTTAATGGATAAGGTATTTCTTTATTACTTTTAGGAAGAATTTTAAGTGGTTCTTTATTAATTGATAAGTAAATATTATCTATACCATTAATATCTGTTATTGTATAAATAATACTTTCTATCATTAATTCTTCATTATACTTACTTACATTTAATATATCCTTTGAAAAATCAATATATATATTATTCTTATCTACTTTTATACTATTAACTTTTGTATTCTTTGGTATTATAGGACTAAAACTATTAAGTTCATCACTTCCATTAATAAGAATATCTAATTTTTTATTCACTAAATCAACTATATTATCATAACTAGCATATTCTATCATTCTACCTAAATAATAATCTTTATCCATTAAATACACTACTACTTCTTTCTTATCACCTATACTTTTATCTATTTTAACTTTACTTTCTGGAGTACTCGGTACTAAATAAAACATCAAAATCAAGAAAAGAGAAACAGATGTTACACATATCTTATTTATTGTATATTTTTTTATCATACTAAATATTATTCTCTATATATAAAAAAATGACTTTAAAAGTCATTTTTATAATGATATTTCTCCTAACTTTAAAAGTTCAATAACAGCTCCAGCTCTTCCCTTACATCCGAGTTTCTGCATAGCGTTAGATACATGATTTCTTACAGTTTTTTCACTTATTCCTAATATATTAGCTATTTCTCTAGTTGTTTTATTTTGAACTAATAACTCAAAAACAGCTTTTTCTCTTTTAGTTAGTATATTACCTGTCATAATACCCTCTTCCCTCTCATTAACATATATTTTATTCACTATCCTAAAGTAATGTATGAATAATTATAAAATATGTGAAAGAAAAAAGCCTATTTATGACTCAAACTTAATAGTGATATTTTTCTTTTCTTTAAATTCCTCTTGTATACTTCTCATTATTTTATTAGCAAGTTCACTATTATGTTCACTAGATGATATAGTTACTTTAATATTATCATTATTTATTTCAATGAAAGATTTAATTTTAAAATCATTTAATATTTTATCTTCTAAATAAGTTTCTTTTCCCTTTGCTAAATTTAATAATTGTAATTCTTCAAAAGCACTATTCTTTTCCTCACTAGTTAAAGATGATGATGTTAATTTATCTTGTAGTTCACTCATAGTAGTTTCAATCTTTTCATTCCTTTTAACTCTTAATGCTACTAACTTATCATTCTCACTAACTTTGACATCTACTGTTTTATTAACTTCCTTAGTTTTATTATCACTAAATATTTCACTTGGAAGTGTTATATAGTAAATACCTAACACTAATATTAAAGAAAACAAAGTCAAAAACCATAAATTCTTTCTATTTATCATATTTCACCTCTGATATATATTATTAAAAAGAAATGAAAATTATAACAAGAAAAAAACACTATTTATAATAGTTTAGTGTTTTCTCAATAATTCTTCTAATATCTCTTTCATTAAATGGTTTAGTTAGTAAATCCACTATTGGATAATTAAATACATTCTTAACTGAATCAGCAGTATCATTACCAGTTATTATAGATACAGGCATCTTATAGAATAAATTATTCTTTTGAAAATAATCTAATACTTCAAATCCATTAACATTTGGCATATTTAGATCAAGTAAGCAGCATTTTATTCTATCAGCATTACCTCCATTAATTATTTCAATAGCTTTAGCACCATCATTAGCAATATATACATCATATTTATTATCAAATATTTTTTTAATAAAGTTAGCAACAAGATTAGAGTCATCAATAACTAATATTGCCTCATCTTTAACTATACTAGTCATATCTTCCATAAGATCTTCAGTAGTATCCATACCTAAATATTGTTTAGATATTTTAATAATTCTTTTGGCTTCATTTAATAATGTTTGATAATTATTGTAGATGTACATTAAATCATTAGCTTTTGCTTTTAATTCAAATTGATAAGATAAATCTGCTAAAGTTGTAAAACCTAAATAACTTGCATCACTTTTAAGTGAATGTACTTCATTAGCATAATTTTGTAAATCTGCTGTTTCTCTATATCTTTTTAAATTAGCAAGTTTAGCATCTACTAATTGTAAAAAGTCTCTTAAAGTAGCATCATACATTTCCATATCACCAAAAAGTTCTAGACTTTTACTTACATTTACACCATTGTTAGTTAATAAATTAACATCATTCATATTATCACTCTACCCTTGATTTAATTATACCATATATTAACAAGAGTTCAAGTTTTTTTTACACTCAAAACGTTAATTTAATGTCATAACAAGACCTTTTTCTTCTCCTTCATTTTTAAAGTCTTTTATAGTATTAATATTATAACAAAATACTATAACATCTTCATCGCCAAGAATATATGTAATACCAGATTCATCACATAAATATTTAAGTAAAGAATAATTAATATTTTTAACTGTTTTTTTGCACTTAGCAATACCAGTAAAATAACTAGATTTCATTTCTTTTAATAAATCCTTAGTAATCTCATCAAATAAAGACATAGTATTTATTCTTACTAATTGAGATTCATAATTGCCTTCTGTTATTCCATATAACAAAGTGTTTTTAAAATCATTATTATCTTTATCATTTAGATTTTCAAGCGAATATTTAAAATACAATCTAAATAAACCCTTTCCTTCATCAACAAAAAAATCGAATGATAATTCAATATTATCTTCTTTACATAATTTATTTAATAAACCTAAATCTATATTATGTGATAAACAAATATTTTCATAATCAATATATTTTCTATCTTCATTAAATAATATACAAGCATCATATTTTCTTGCTAGTATTGACTTTGTTTCTTCATATAGTCTAATTGTTTTAATATTACTTGTTTCCTCGTTTCTATTCTCTTCTAATGCTTTAATTTGTTCTAAAAAACTCATTAATTTCTCCCCTTTCATGTGGCTTTATATTATAACATAGTTTATTCAAAAAACAAAGAAGTATTAACTCAAATACTTCTTTATAACTCTATTTAATTCTAATTGTTCAATAGGCTTAGCTAAATAATCATCAAAACCATCACTTAAATATTTTTCTCTCATACCAGTTATAGCATTAGCAGTTAGTATTACTACTGGTGTATTAAATCCTTCAATTTCTTTTAGTTTAACAAATGTTTCTCCACCAGTCATTTTAGGCATCATATCATCAAGTAATATTAAATCATATTTGCCTTCATTTACTTTATTCAAACATTCTTGACCAGACATAACGCATTCTAAAGTAACATTATATTTAGCAAGTAATCTTTCTGCTACTTTTATATTAAGTAAGTTATCATCAACAACAAGTACTTTTTTACCATTAGCATCTATTACTTGTTCAGTTTGAACTGGTTTTTTATTTTTAGCATCTTCTAATTCTTTACCTTTAAGAATTTTTTGATCAACTCTTATAGTAAATTTACTTCCAGAACCATATTCACTTTGTACAGAAATACTTCCATGCATAAGTTCTACTAGTTTTTTAGTAATCGCAAGTCCAAGTCCAGTTCCTTCAACAGAAGTTTCTTTTTCAACACCTAATCTATCAAATTTACTAAATAATTTATCTATACTATCTTTCTTAATACCAATTCCAGAATCTTGAACTGTTATTAATAATTTTACTTTATCCTCTTTAACCTTACCAGATATTTTAAACATAATATATCCAGTCTTTGTATATTTAACAGCATTAGTTAATAAATTAATTATAACTTGTTTTAAACGAGTAACATCTCCATATAAATATTCAGGTATATTTTTATCATAAGAATATTTAAATTCAAGAGGTTTTTCTCCTAATCTAGCTCTAGTTAATAATACTAATTCATCAAACATATCTTTAAAGTTGTATGGCATCTCTATTATCTCAAGTTTATTTGCTTCAATTTTAGAAATATCTAATATGCCATTAACAAGTTCAAGTAAGTTTTCACTAGCCATAATAATATTTTTAACATCACTCTTTGCAGAATCTTGAATATCTTCATCTAATAGGCCATTGCTAAATCCCATAACTGCATTTAATGGTGTTCTAATTTCATGTGACATATTACTTAAGAACTCACTCTTAGCAAGATTTGCTTTTACTGCTTGTTCCTTTGCTACTTCTAATTGTTTTATCATTTTAATATCAGGATTTTCAATAGTGAAATACATTAAGAATGTCACAAATACTTCCATTGAAGTAGTTAAAAGTAATCCTGGATACATTTTTTGAATAACTATTACTAAACTACCAAATATTAAATATAAATATAATGGCAAATATTTTTTACTTTTAAAATTTTTATTTTTTAATAAATAATAACAACAAGCGATTACAAAAATAAATGACATTATAAATATAAAATTAACTGCTGGACCAAATGTATATACTACTTTATTAACGTCATAAAAGTTTACGGGAAGTAATGCTATTATAAAATAAGAAATAGGAATAACAACTAAAAATGCTTTCTTTATATTTAAATATTTCTTATCGACTTTAATTCTCTTAACAGATACTATGTAGTTATATGATGTAAAGAAAAATCCCCAAGATACAAAACACACAAGCAATAGTTTAGACACTATCATATTCAATACAGGTATAGAATAACTATAAATAATAGTAAAATAATTTGCAATGGCAAATATGTTTGTCAAAAGAGAAACAACAACTAAAGCACTATATATTTTTGTTTCATAATTATCAGCCCTATTCTTACGAAAATACACTATATTCAACAATATAACATAGAACAAACTACATATTGTAAAAAAGTTATTAGACATCACAATCCACCCACCTATTCTTTCTTAATTATAAGTTAAATTATTATTTTTGTAAAGTCCTTTCCATATTTAATGTATTTTTATAATTTTCACAAACTTCATTTAATAAAGCTGGATTTTCTTCAATCATTTTATTAAACATTTTTGATAATTCAACATAATTGATTTTACCACTATCATTATATGGAAATTCTTTTATTGTCAAGTAATAACAAGGTACATCTCTTTTTGGCATATTTGAAGAACATTGTTCTTTAATTTCCAATACCTTATCAGCATTTAATTTATCCCCTGAAATTATTGCAATAGGAACTTCTCCACTACCAAATTGTTCACTAACATTTAATGCTATAACAGCACATGAGTCAACTGCTTCATTTGATAATAATTCATTTTCAATTGCAAATAAGTAATTATTGTGACCATCTGGTCTTTGAATAACATTTTTAATTCTACCACTTATAAATAATTCCCCATTTTCATTAATATAGCCTAAATCACCAGTATGAACCCATATTGAACCATCTGAGTGACTTTTCTTAACTTTCTTTTGCTCTTCTGGATTTGATACATAACCTTTCATTATCGAAGGACCAGTAATACATATTTCTCCCTCTTCTCCGTTTAATAATTCTTTGTCAGTATCAGGCTCAAAAATAGAAACATTATTCTTTATTAGTGGTACACCAACACTTCCAATAGAGTTAGCAAGTCTATGAGAACTAATTGCTGAACTTGAAAGTTCTGTCATACCATACCCTTTTTTTATGGTTTCATTACAATTATGAATATTAAGATAATGATTTATTTCGTTTTCTAATTTCTTAGATAATGGAGCACCACCTGCAGATGGATTTTTTAAATATTCTAAATTTTCTTTTTCAAGTTCTGGTGAATCTAATATAGCACTAAAATGTGCTGGAACACCCATAAAATTTTGTGGCTTATGTTTTTTTATTAAACTTGGCAATTCTTGAGGCTTAAACTTAGGAATTAAAACACTTTTCATTCCAGAACATAATGGTAAATGTATTCCACAAGTTACACCATATGCTATAAACGGTGGCATAATATTTAAAATTGTTTGATTTTGATTGATTTCAAGCTTTAAAGCAGGATATTCTGATACAACAGCATTTAAATTATCGTTAGTTAAAATAACTCCCTTTGGAACCCCACTTGTACTACCAGATGTATAAACAATAACTGCTGCATTATCTAAATCTAAATTATTTTGCTTTCTATCCTCACTTAATGGTGAACAATTTCCTTTAATAAAATCATTCCATTTTATTAAATTATTATTATAATTAATGTTTGATTTATTCTTTAATTTAGCTATACCTTTTATATGAATCGGCGCAGACTCTACTGCTGGCATAATTATTGTTTTTTCGAAATCTAACGCATCTATTGATTCTTTTAACATCGGATATACAGCATCTAATACAAATACAACACTTGATGCAGTATCCTTAACACATTTTTCTATTACGTTTTTAACATTTCTTGGATCAATCATATTAGGAACTGCTCCAATTTTATTTAATGCGTAGAATAAGAAAATTAATTCAGGAGTAGTCACAGAAAATACAGTGACAACATCTCCCTTTTTTATACCCATATTTCTTAATGATTTTTCAACTTTATCGATTTTAACAAATAACTCTTTATATGTCATTGTGTGTCCAAGATAGTCAATTGCTTTTTCTGATAAATTATCCTTGTTTTTTTCTCTTAAATATTCATAAATGCTCATTTTTGGTAATTCAGTTAAAATATCATTTTCATCATAGTATTGTAACCATCTTTTATCTATTGAATCATACCCTGTTAACGGACCTTGTAATTCACCATTAACAAGTCTTTTTAAATATAAGTCTCTTAATTTTTTATCTTTCTCTGATAATTCTATTATTTGTTTTCTATACTCAATTAAATTATCTTTCATATTATTTCCCATATTTACCTCTTCTTTTTATTAAATATTACAACAAACAATAATAAAAATAAATGTTTCAATTGACTAAATGTATCAAAATTGATACAATATTAATATGAAAAAGAAAAATATGTATGATTATATAAATTATATTGAAGTAGATAAAACCACTAAAGAAATTGAAGAAGATTTTGTTCAAGATTTTATAAGTTTTAGGAAAGAAAATAACTTAACACAAGAGCTACTTGGAATATATTCTAATGTAAGTAGAACTAAAATAGCTAGAATAGAAAGTGGTATGCACTCTCCTACTATTAGAAACCTACTTCAAATACTAGGACCAATCGGATATACAATAAAAATTGAAAAAATAAAGAAAAATAAATAATTTTATAGTATAATGTATTATAGAGGTTTATTATGAATATAGAGAAGATTGTAAAAGAACAAAGAAAATACTTTAATGAATTTAACACAAGAGATGTTAATACTAGAATAGACACATTAAAAACTATTCAAAAATGGATATTAAATAATGAAGATAAAATATATGAAGCTTTAGAAAAAGACTTAAATAAGTGTGATGCTGAAAGCTATATGTGTGAAATTGGAATGGCACTTAGTGATATTAGATATCAAATTAAGCATTTAAAGAAATGGTGCAAAAGAAAAATAGTTTTAACTTCTATATCACAATTTCCATCTATTGGTTATAAATATTATGAGCCATATGGTGTTACTTTAGTTATGAGTACATGGAACTATCCTTTTTTATTATCAGTACAACCTACTATTGCTAGCATTGCTGCTGGTAATACTGTTATATTAAAACCAAGCGCATATGCCCCTAATACTAGTTTACTTTTAAATAAAATGTTTACTGAAACATGTAATAAAGACTTAGTAACTGTTATTGAAGGTGGTAGACATGAAAATGAAGAAATATTAAATCAAAAATATGATTATATTTTCTTTACAGGAAGCAGTACTGTAGGAAAACTTGTTATGTCAAAAGCAAGTGAAAATTTAATACCTGTTACACTAGAACTAGGTGGTAAAAGTCCATGTATTATAGATGATGATGAAAACTTCAAAACATGCGTTAAAAGATGTTTATTTGGTAAACTATTAAACGCAGGACAAACATGTATTGCGACAGATTATTTATTCATAAGAAATGATTTAAAAGAAAGATTTATTGAAGAGTCAAGAATTATAATTGATGAGTTCTTTGGTGAGAATCCTCTCAATTCGGATCAAATGGTCAAAATAATTAATAAAAAACATTTTGATAGATTAAAAGGTTTAATTAAAGATGAAAAAATATTATTGGGTGGTAATTTTGATAATGAAACTCTAAAAATAGAACCTACTCTAATTGATATTAAGTCAAAAAATTCTAAAATAATGCAAGAAGAAATATTTGGACCTATTCTTCCAATTATGACATATAAAAATATTGATGAAGTTATAGAATATATTAATGATCATGAAAAACCACTTGCTTGTTATATATTTTCAAGTGATAAAATAATTCAAGACAAAATAATTCAAAAATGTAGTTTTGGTGGTGGATGTATTAATGACACTATAATGCATGTAATACCACATAATCTACCTTTTGGTGGTGTTGGAAGTAGTGGTATTGGTTCTTATCATGGCAAATACAGTTTTAAAACATTCTCACATGAAAAAAGTATATTAAATAAATCTAAATCTTTTGATACTTCTATAATATACTATCCATATAATAAATTAAAACTTAAATTATCAAAATTATTTCTAAGATAAAAGAGCAAAAAACTGCTCTTTTTAATTTGTATATTTATCAGATAATGATTCACAATAGTATTGATTACCATCTCTATAACCATTAAATGGCATATTTGATATAACAACACCATCTAAACCAGTTGATTCCGCTACTACATAATTATTACTATTTACTCCTACTATTAAAGTTATGTGTGTTTTTATTGATATAGCATCACCTATTTTACATACTGCTGATGTTTTTCCTTTAAGTTCTACTATAGGATAATCATCATACCAGTTATAAGCTGCTTTTTGCATGCCTTGTGATACTGCCCAATCAAAGAAACCAGTACAATCAAGTGAGCTATAGTAATAAATATTCTTCCCTGGTGATTCAGAACCTTTTGTTTTAGTACCCCAATCTTCATTAATACCTAATTTTACATGTTTTCCACCCCAATAGTAAGGTAACTTATATCCATAGTCTGCTAGTGTTCCTATTAATGTCATTGCCGCAGCAACTGTTGCTTCTCTAGTTCCTACACCATTTACAGTTACTGCATTCTTTATTTTCTCATTTAGTTCACTAACACTTGAACCATTTTCATTTAAAAGATCTGCTATTGACTTGCCTTCTAAATCTTTTAAATTACTATATAATGAATCACTTGGAGAAATAGGATAATTGCTTACATTAAGTTTTCTATCTTTAATAGTCTTCTCATATAATTTATTTATTTTTTCTTTTACCTCAGGATCTTTAATCGCAGATATTCTTTCTTTAATAGATTTCGCTTTACTAGAAAAATTATTTTTATTTAATGATTCAATATCACTTACTAAATCAACATACTCCTTATATCTAGATATCTTTTGCTGAAAAACTGCTTTATCTGGATCATCATCATCTAAATTATCAATATATCTTTTTGCTTTATCATAATCTACTTTACTAAATGAAGTTTCAATTCTAGCCATATATCCATTTATTATACCTTCCTTATCTGCATTATAGAAACAATCAATAACACCATTGCTATTAGCGCCTGCTGCGTCAAAGACAAAACCTACTATAGTAGGCACTAAAAATATTGCAACAGCTGCGATAAACATATTAACTATTGTCTTATTTGCTTTAGTTATATTATCATTATCTGAATCAGTTATTGCTCTTACATATGTAATCATACCAAATATAATTAATAAGATTGGCACAACTATTTTAATAATAGTAATAACAATCTTAACTATTCTCATAACTTCTAATACTTCAGGAGCACTACATATCCCTAATACCATATAATCACCTACGTTCTATTAAAATTATAACATAAAAAAAAAAGACACAAAAGTGTCTAATTGAATTTATTATATCTTTCTTCCATTCTTTCTTTTCCAAGTAACTTCATAATATGATATAAGTCAGGTGTATTTGATTTAGTAGTTAATGCAACTCTAAGAACAGTTGATACATCCGCTACATTACCTTTAAAGTCCTCAGGATTTTTCTTATACTCTTTAATATTAGATGCATAACCTAATGATTCACACATTTCTTTAATCTTACTAAACCAAACATCTTTTTCATCATTCTCATCATAATATTTAGTCATATAAGTATTTAATATATTTTTAATTTCATCTTTATCAGTTATATTTTTCCATTCATATACTTTATCTTCTTTTTCAAATAAGTCATCATACATATACCATATTAAACTCTTAATCATTTTATAGTTATATATATCTTTTCTTGGCTTTTCTTGTTCTCTTTCAATATTTAAAATACTTGTATAATAATTTTTATCTCTATCAATTAATTCTTTGAAGTCAGTATCATATATGCATGCCCATTCATAAGACTTATCACATAAATCACTTGCCTTCATCTTAGAAATTATATCTTTAGATATGTTATTTAATTTTTCAAGGTCGAATAATGCACCTGATGCTGACATCTTATCAGCAGAAAATTTAAAATCAGTAAATAATGCATCAGGGTTACTACGTCTCCATTCTTCATAATTAGAATTTATTATAGTCATTACTGCTTCAACTACTGCATTTGGAACATATCCATTTTCTTCATAAAAACTCATTGAAGCTTCAGGATCTTTTCTCTTACTAATCTTTCTTTTAATATCACCATCTTGTTTTAATATTAATGGGTATTGAATATACTTAGGTAATTTAAAACCAAATGCTTCAAATAATTCAATGTGTTTTGGTACAGAACTAATCCATTCTTCTCCTCTTACAACATGAGTAGTATGCATTAAATGATCATCTACTAAATGAGCAAAGTGATATGTTGGTAATTTATCACTAGATTTCATAATAACAAAGTCTTCATCATTTGATGGAAATTCTATTCTACCTTTAACTTCATCATCAAAAGGTATTTTAGTTTCAAAGTCACCCATTGATTTAAATCTAATTACATAATCTTCACCATTTTTAATTTTATTACACATTTCATCTATAGATAAGAATCTACATCTAGCATATTTACCATAATATCCAGTTCTTTGTTTTTTTCTTTCTTGATTAACTCTCATAGTATCTAATTCTTCTTTATTACAAAAACATGGATATGCTCTTCCCATTTCTATTGCTTTTTTAATATAGGCATGATAGATATCTATTCTTTCACTTTGAATATATGGTCCATAATTACCAACTATTTTACCATCATATTCATATTCGATTGGATTCAAACCATAATGATTAAGTACATGAGTTATCTTTTCAACCGCATCAGGTATTTCACGTGCTTTATCAGTATCTTCGTTTCTTAAGAAAAATACCCCATCACTATTCTTATATATAATATAGTCTATTAAAGCACTCATAAAGTTACCTATATGCATATATCCAGTAGGACTAGGAGCAAATCTAGTAACATATTGTCCTTCTTTTAAATCTCTTTCCGGATATAACTTTTCATAATATTCAGTATCATGTTTTAAATCAGGAAATATCAATTTAGCTAAATCTTTGCTTGTCATAATACACCTCTTTTTTAACAAATAAAATTATATAATATTTTCTAAATTAAAACAAGACTATTTGTCTTGTTATCTAACAGTAAATATAACATATATAAACACAGAACTAATAGTCACTATAAGAGAAAGTAACATATAATCAGTAACCCTCATCATTTTTTTCTTTTTAGTGACATGTTCTTCTTCTTCAATAACTGTTCTTTCAAGTATTGGTTCCATCTTAATAGTATTTAAAAGTTCTTCTTCTTTTAATGCTTCTTCTCTTTTTCTAATTTGTTCATCTATATCTATAATCGCAGTTGTTTCAAAACCTATTGTATCTTTCATGTTTACACTTCCTTATATCTTTATATATCAATAATATCATAAATGTAAAGTATATTACAAGTTTTTTTGCTTATTTTCTAACTTTACTATTTTCTCTTGACTTATTCTCAAATTTATCGTATTATTTATATGTGCTTATGGAGACATACTCAAGTGGTTGAAGAGGTGCCCCTGCTAAGGGTATAGATCGGGAAACTGGTGCGAGAGTTCGAATCTCTCTGTCTCCGCCATATGAAAATTAACTCAAAATTTCTTGAGTTTTTTTGTTTTTAACTTTATAATTGTTTTAGGAGGAATTATGGTAGATTTTAAAAATAAAACTTTTTTCAAGTTAAAAGCAATTGATAATAAAGAAGGAGAAAAAATAGTTAGTGATATTCTAATCCCCAATGAGAAAGTGTTCGCATCATTCGGAGCATTAAGAGATAAACTTGTATTTACAGACAAAAGAATAATTTCAATTAATGTACAGGGAATTACAGGTGCTAAAAAAGATTTCACATCTATTCCCTACTCTAAAATACAAACATATTCAGTAGAAACTGCTGGTACATTAGATTTAGATGCTGAACTTGATATAACTATCAGTGGACTTGGCACTGTTAGATTTGAACTAACAAGTTCAAGTAATATAAAAGAAATATGTGTTAAAATATCAGAAAAGATTTTAAACTAAAAGCAAGATTTTGATTTAGTCTTGCTTTTTTTAATATCAAAAAACTAGAGTTTGCTCTCTAGTTACTTTTTTAAGTTCCATTTACGGCTGGAATCACTTGCTTTTTTAACATTACGCACCTACAATATTATATGAATACATACTCTATTGTTTCGTGTGTACTAAGCATATTATAAAAATATATGTTCGCCTATTACTTTTTTTGTAAAGAAATTGTCTTTGTAATTAAAAATAATATTTTATTATGATAAAATAAATAAGTATGATTAAGGAGTTAAAATGAATAAAGAAATAATAGATGAAATATCAAATAATTTAAATATTAAAAATAATCAAATAGAGGCAGTATTAAAACTACTTGAAGAAGGAAATACTATTCCATTTATCGCACGTTATAGAAAAGAAGCAACTGGTGCTTTAGATGAAGAACAAATAAGACAAATAAATGAATATTATGAATATCAAGTTAATTTACTTAAAAGAAAAGAAACTGTAATTAAACTTATTGATGAAAAAGGAATGCTTACAGATGAAATAAAAAATAATATAATGGCTTGTAAAAAATTAGTTGAAGTTGATGATATATACGCACCTTATAAAGAAAAGAAAAAAACTAAAGCAACTGAAGCTATCAAGAATGGTCTTGAAGGTCTTGCTAAAATAATAATGAGTGAACCTGAGAAATGGAATGAAGAATCAGTTAATAAATTCTTAAATGAAAATGTTAAAACTATAGAAGATGCTTTAACTGGTGCTAAATATATAATTGCTGAGTGGATAAGTGATAATGCTTACTATAGAAAATGGATAAGAAGTTATTTTTTTAAAAATGGTATACTTACTACTAAACTAAAACCAAAAGCAGAAGATACAAATAAAACATATGAAATGTATTATGATTTTAGTGAACCTGTCAAATATATAAAGCCCCATAGAGTTTTAGCAATAAACAGAGGTGAAAATGAAAAGATATTATCTGTATCAATAGATGTTAATACAGAAGATATATTGTCATATATAGAATCTAAGAATATTAAAAAAGAAAGCCCTGTTAACTATTTAATAAAAGACGCTATTAAAGACAGTTATAAAAGGCTTATTAGTCCTTCAATAGAACGTGAAGTTAGAAGTGAACTTACTACTAGAAGCGAAGATAAATCTATAGAAGTATTTAAAGAAAACTTAGAAAATCTTTTATTAATCGCACCTATGAAAGAAAAAACTGTATTAGGCTTTGACCCAGCATTTAGAACTGGTTGTAAACTAGCTGTAGTTGATCCTACTTCTAAAGTACTTAATATATCTGTTATATATCCTCATGAACCTAAAAATGAATGGGAAAAATCTAAACAAATATTAAAAGATATAATTAATAAATTCAAAGTAGATATAGTTGCGATTGGTAATGGTACTGCATCTAGAGAAAGTGAAAAATTAGTAAGCGAAACAGTTAAAGAATTAAACCATTGTAAGTTTGCTATTGTATCAGAAGCAGGAGCAAGCGTATATAGTGCAAGCCCTCTTGCTATTAAAGAATTTCCTGATTTACATGTAGAACAAAGAAGTGCTGTTTCTATTGCAAGAAGACTTCAAGATCCATTAAATGAACTTGTTAAAATAGATCCAAAGTCTATAGGTGTTGGTCAGTATCAGCATGATGTTTCTCAAAAGAAGTTATCAGAATCACTTGATTTTACTGTTACAAAATGTGTTAATAATGTTGGCGTTAATATTAATACAGCTTCCCCTTCTATACTAAAATATATATCTGGTCTTACAACTACTGCGATTAATAAAATAATTAAATATAGAGAAGAACATGGTAAAATAACTTCAAGAGATGAAATCAAAAAGAAAAAATTATTAAATGATAAAACTTATGAACAAGCAATCGGTTTCATGAGAGTAATAGATGGAACTAATAAACTTGATGAAACAAATATCCATACAGAAAGTTATGATAAAACTCTTTCATTATTAAAACATATCAATATGACAGTAGATGATATTGGTACTAAAGAATTAATAAGCAAGTTAGATACTCTTGATATTAATGAAACATCTAAATTATTAGATATAGATATTTATACCTTAAATGATATTATTGATTCATTAAAAATGCCTAATAGAGACTTTAGAGATGATTATGAAACACCACTATTAAAAAGTGATGTCTTATCACTCGATAACTTAAAAGTTGGTATGAAACTCGAAGGTACTGTTAGAAATGTTGTTGACTTTGGAGCATTTATAGATATAGGGCTTCATGATGCTGCTTTAGTACATATATCAAAAATAACTAATAAATATGTTAAACATCCTAGTGAAGTATTAAGTGTTGGTGATATAGTTACTTGTTATGTAATAGATATAAATAAAGATAAAGAAAAAGTTTCCCTTTCACTAATAGATCCAAATAATTAGTAAAATAAAATAAAAAATCGTAAATTTTACGATTTTTTTCTTGCTATTAAAGTACTTATCCATAAGAATATAATTGATATAAATATAAGTATTACGCTAACTATAATATTATAGAATAAATAAGGAATGCTTATCACTAAAAGACTTAGACATATACTTAATAATATTGAAGTAATAAAAGTATTTTTAACATGCCCTAGTAATATTACTTTCTTATTTAGTTTCTTTAAATTATTAAGTATTAATAATATTCCAAACATACTTAGTACAGTTAATACTACTCTACTAATCCATAATAATAATTGATTATTATTTGATATTTCATCAAGTATTTCTTCACCTGTTTTAATACCATTAACTGTTTTATTGATAACTGTTCCATCAGATGAATTATATGACTCAAATGTACCCAACTTCTGTACTGCTAGTACACTCATTTCTTTATAGTCATTATACTTAAATGATATTCTTATATCCCCTATTTTAGGATTATTAATATCACTTGAATTAGTAATATAATTATCATGAATAACATATCCTAATGAACTAATAATACTTTGATTAAATTCATTAAAATATTTATCAGTATCTAAATTACTTAATTGTTCAAATGATAGCCTAAAAGCACCTATCATAACTTCACTAGCATAATATGATGCAGAACTATATGGTATAGATACAGGATTTTTATATTCTTCATTATAAGATGTATCAAATAATTCATCAGACCATACCTCAGTATATTTATCACCTACTGGTTTATATTGATACATTTCTACTACTCTAACAAGTTTAGGTGTCCTTACTGATACTCCAAATTTACTATCACTAAGAGTTTCATTAACACTAACTTTTCCACTTACACAAACTAAACTATCTTCATATAAATCATTTATCATATCATTTTCAATATTAGATAAATTATCTCTTTCTACTTGTGTACTTTCATAAATATTAATATATTTACTCTCATTCAAATAAAGTAATGTAATTGAAACTATAACTATAATTATTCCAAATAATATTCCCTTTTTCTTTCTCATAATACCTCCATAATTTATTTTATTATAACATAAAAGCGACATAAAGTCGCTAATATTATTTTGTAACAATTTCCATTGCTTTTCTCATAAGTAAATCATACTTAAATAATTCTTTATTACCTATTTCTTTTAAGAAATCTTCAACGCTCATCTTATATTGTTCGCTAGTTTTCTTTAATTCACTTTCAAGTTCTTCATCACTTACTTCAATTTTTTCATTTTCGATAATAGCATCCATTATAAGTCTATATCCAACTCTCTTATTAGCTTCATCTTTTAAAGTAGCTTTAAAGTCATTTATATTTGAATTAATATATTTTAAATAATCTTCTAATTTTAATCCTTGATAACTTAATTTTTCACTGAATTCTTTTACTAATCTATTAGTTTCATCTTCAGTCATTTCTTCTGGTATATCAAATTTAGAATTCTTAACTACTTCATCTAAACATTTAAATAAATATTCATCTTCTATTTGTTTAGAACGTTCAGCAGTCATATTTTCTTTAATCTATTTTTTTAAGTCTTCTAAGCTTTCTACCCCACCTACATTTAAATCTTCAAAGAATTCTTTATTAAATTCTGGTAATACTCTTTCTTTAACAGCTTTAACTGTTACTTTAAATATAACTGGTTGTCCTTTTAAATCTTCTGAATGATAATTTTCTGGGAATGTTACATTAACATCTTTAGTGTCACCTTTCTTAAGACCAACTAAAGCCTCTTCAAATCCAGGAATGAATGTATGAGAACCTATTTCTAATGAATAATTTTCTCCTTTACCACCTTTGAATGCTTTTCCTTCTTTAAATCCTTCAAAGTCAATAACAGCAACATTTCCTTCTTTAATTTCAGCATCGTCATCTAATTCTTTTACTTCAACAAATTGTTCTTGTAAATGATGAAGTTCATGCTCTATTTGAGAGTCAGTTATAACTACTTCTTCTTTTTTTACTCCAAGTTTAGTATGTTTACCAAGTTCAACTTTTGGAGCTGATACTAAAGTAAATTCTATTTCTATTTCATCATGATTAATGTTTTTAATATCAATACCTGGAGTTGCTACTGGAATAATAGTTTTATCATCTTTTAGTAATCTAGCATATAAAACATCTACTGCAATATCAACAGCATCCATATATAATGCTTCTACTCCCATTTTTTTAACATAAACATCATATGGAACTTGTCCTTTTCTAAAACCATCCATTTTGATATCTTTTTTCTTTTTATTGAATGCTTGTTTTAAGCAATCCTTCCATTCTTTTCCCTCTAATTTTACATCATATTTTTCTTTCATAACTTTTCCCTTCTATTTAACATCACAAAAGAGGATATTTCTATCCTATTGCAACAATTTTAACACTGTAAACACCATCTGGTGAAGATACTTCAACTGTGTCTCCAACTTTTCTACCCATTATTGCGGCAGCTATTGGACTTTCATTTGAAATCTTATTATTAAATGGATCAGCTTCTTGACTACCTACTATTTTATAACTTTCAGTATCATCATCATCTTCGTATTGTAATTCAACATTACATCCAATTCCTACTTTTCCATCATCACTAGATTTATCAATAACAGTTGCATGTTCTAATGTATATTCAATCTCTAGTATTCTTTTCTCTAAATTTGCTTGTTCTTCACGAGCTTGATCATATTCAGAGTTTTCTGATAAGTCACCTAAAGCACGAGCATCTTTAAGAGTTTGAGTTACTTCCTTTCTCTTTTCATTTCTTAAGTAATTAAGTTCATTTTCAAGTTCCAAATAACCTTCACCTGTAAGAAAAATTTCTTTCTTTTTCATTACGTTAAGTCACCTCTTTCTTGTACCAACAAATGATACTATAAATTTGTTAATTTGTCAATATCTTTACTCTTAAAATATCATTTTCATGTACTTCAAATGGTATTTTTATTTTAATAATTTCTTGTGGATGAGAAGCACTATTCACGCTTTCATTCTTATCATTAACTATACTTGTAACAGTAAATGTATTTAATAATGTATTAGGTCCAAACACCTCTATTTCATCTCCTACACTAAATTTATTTCTTTGTTCTACTGTAGCTATCATATTATCTTTATCAAATGATTTAACAAGCCCTAAAAAGTCTTGATTGCTTGCCTCTTGTCTACCAGTAAAATATTGCCCTTCTACTTTTGGAACACTATCATAAAATTGAGGAGCATTCTCACGATTAGATACACGTTCTAATACTTTTTTATAATATTTAATATCATCTTCTGTTAATGTATTATTAATCTTTTTATCCATTATTGTTCTATAACTATTAGCGACAGTTGCAATATAGTACATACTTTTCATTCTACCTTCTACTTTATATGACTCAATACCCATATCCATCATATCACTAATGTTATCTATCATATTCAAATCTTTAGAAGATATACAATATTCATAAGGAGTATTATTATCAAATGTAAATCTACATACTTGACTACATCCACCTCTATTTGAATCTCTTAAAGTTACATAATTTGACATAACACATCTACCACTATAAGAAGTACACATCGCACCATGAATAAATACCTCTACTTCAGTATCTATATTTTCTTTTATTAACTTCATATCTTCACGTGAACATTCTCTTGCAAGTACTACTCTATATGCACCTAAACTCTTATAGAATTTAACTGCTTCTAAATTAGTAATAGATTTTTGAGTAGATATAAAAAATGGTGTTTTTAAATTTTGCCTATGAATTGACTCTATAACAGCAAAATCACTAACTATATATGAGTCTATTCCAATTAGATCAAGTGCTTTTAAATATTCATCAAGTCCATTTAAATCCTCATTATGCATTATCATATTAACTGTTACATATACTTTTTTATTTAATTTATGGGCAAACTCTACACCTTCTTTTATTTCATCTAATGTAAAGTTATTAGCATTAGCCCTAAGACTATAATATTCTCCTCCAATATAAACAGCATCAGCGCCATATAAGAAAGCAAATTTAAGTCTATTTAAGTCCCCAGCAGGTAATAATAATTCATATTTCATTTTAAATCACCCACCTTGTATTTAATATCATTTTCTAAAAAATAATAATCACTATCTATTAAATTACATAAGGAATCACTTCCACACTCAGATAATATTATTTTTTCACTAATATCATCTATATCAGTAAGATTAATTATTAAATTAAAGCATTCTAATTTATTAAGATACTTCGATGCACAAAATATCCTGTCATTTAGAATAACACTTCCACTCTTCTCTTCTTTAACAATAAGTTTATGATGAGAAGACTTTTCACTAAGTTTATAATAATTCTCATTACTATCTATATTATAATATTTATTAAAATTACTTACTAATGCTCTTCTTGAATACATAAGTGTATTTTTAGAAACATAAAAATAAAATATATTACTCTTACATTCATTATTTATTTTCATAAGTTCATCTATTGTAAGATCATTATTAATAACAACACTATTAATACCAAGAGTATTCAAATAATTAACTGCTTTATAATTAGATAATATATGATGTTCATATAAAACAATTCTTTCTCTTGGTATAAAGCTTAAAAGACCAATATCTTCAACAATGAATTTAATATTATCATTAAACTTACTTATATCAAAATCATATACTTGTTTATGTAGTAATCTATTCATAATAACATAAACTGCATTACACTTTGCAATTTTATTTATTTCATCAATATCAAAATAAACATTAAATCCTATAGAATAATCTTTTAATGGTAAGATAAAAGTATTGAAACCATACTCTTCATATAGTTTCAATTCTTTTCTTTTTGGTAAAATTATAAATTCTTTCTTTTGCATACCCCTATCGTATCACCTACTTTTATAAATTCAACTGAAAACTCATCTTGAGTATTTAAATATGTTATAAACTTTTCTATTTTACGAACCATTTGTCTTAAATTTCTACTTTTAATAGTAGAACTATTAAATACATAACCATGAAAATCCAAGTTATCGATTATTATAACACCTTTTTCATTTAAATTATACTTATATTTATCTAAAAATCTTTTATTTTGACTTTTCGCAGCATCTATAATAATTAAATCATACATACCTTCAATATTTGTGTTTAAAGCATCATCATGTATTAATTCTATATTTGATAGACCACTTGATAAAACATTATTATAAGCAATATTATATCTTTCATCATCTCTTTCAATACTAGTTATCTTTTCAACATTTTTATTACTAGCAAAACATAAAGTAGAGTATCCAATAGCAGTACCTATTTCAAGTATAGATTTAATATTATTTTCATCTATTATTTTATTAATTGTATTAATAGTCTCTACACTCATTATAGGTACATTATTATTAATACCATACTCTCTTATTTCATCTATTAGTTTTGATATTCTATCCATAATCCTTCACTCTTTAATTTATTAACTGTTTTAACATGACCACTATCAGTTTCATTGAAATATGTTTTTCCATTTTTATCAGCAACAAAGTAATAATATTTATGTTTTGTTGGTTCAATAGATGCCACTATTGAATCTATGCCCGGATTGCATACAGGAGACACTGGTAATTTACCATTCATACAAGTACTACGAGTATTATATGCATTACATTTATTTAATTGACTCACTTTTAAATCAACAGACCAATTATCTAACTTTTCTGCATAATAAGTAGTAACATCGCTACCTAAACTCCATTTATTATTAAGTCTATTATAGAATACTCCAGACACACCTTTTCTATCATTAGAAGTACCTGCTTCTAACTCAACTATAGATGCTAGAGTAAGCATTTGATGAATAGTGTACTTACTACTTTCTATCTCACTTTTATATGGAGTTAATTTCTTATTCATATTATCAAGCATACTACCAAATATATCTTCTAGTGAAGCAGTAGAATAAAACTCATATGTATCAGGATATAAATATCCTTCAAGAGAATAATAGATATCCTTATTCTTAATCTCATCAGTTACAAACCAATATTTATTAATTAATGTATCTAAATAACTACTATCAGATAATTTAGTTAATATTTCTTTTTCACTGAAATTAAAATTCTCAGTCAATTTAGATATAACATATCTCATATTTTTACCTTCTACAAAAGTAATTTTTTTTGTTTCACTAGTATTTTGACCACCCTTTTCAAAAGTACTAATTAATTCACTTAAATTATATGATTTCTTAAGT
>ENA-ORSL01000929-ORSL01000929.1-human-gut-metagenome-genome-assembly--contig:-NODE-929-length-26803-cov-6.267235_pt1 | contig 26803 bp, 21 predicted proteins | sample MGYA00242190_ERZ509157 | MGnify/ENA primary metagenome ERZ509157 (study PRJEB26280, sample SAMEA2338664) | human gut metagenome | biome: human gut; feature: human-associated habitat; material: faeces...
GCAACTTGTCGAAGCCGCCGGCCTTGATATTACGCCCGAACAAGGGATTTTATAGATTAAACAATATGTCATCTTTAGTGATTTTGGAAGAATGTCCACACATATCTTGCCTAATTTCAAGCATCAAATTCAACCAAGCATCCATTAATAATTTAAGGCTTCCAGGATGATTAGTAGAAATTTCAAAAAAATTATTGTAGGCAAAAAATACTTTATCAGAACCATACAAAAGAATATCTTTCTTTAAATCAACCATCTGTTCTACTAAATTATCATTTGGCACGTTGTTTCTCTTAGTATCCTTTAGAATTTTAAAAAACATATCTACAAGCCCTGCATATGCATGGTATTTTTTATCGGACAATTGGCTTTCCATTATTTTTATACGCTCCGTTTTACGATGTATCACATAGCCCAAAATGGCAACTATTGCAGGGATGAGAATCGCTAATACTGCAAGAATAATATCTTTGAAATCGGTCATCTTATTGATATTAAAATTTATTATAAGTAATAACCTCAAATGTTTTGTTCTTCCACTCGATTTTTTCTTCTTGGGAGTTGGTGATGACGAGGAGGTTGTCGCAATGGAGTTCTTCGGCAGCTTCGACGAGGGCATAGAGTTCGCGTTTTCGAGTGTTCTCGGAGGACATATCGTAGCAGACTTGTATGAGTTGTTCTACTTTTGAGCCTTTTCGGGTGACGAAATCAATCTCTTTGTCGTTGCGTGTGCGGTAGTAAAATAGAGTTTTGCCTGGAATATATCCGCGACGAAGCAACTCTACAAACACTTGGTTCTCCAACAGTCTGCCGAGGTTTTCACTGAGGTTGAAAGCCGTGCTTTGCACAAAGCCGTTGTCAACGACATAAACCTTACTTGGTGCTTTCTTCATCAACTTCATCTTGTTGTTGAAACGTGGAAGATAGAAGAACAGATAGGGTTCTGCCAGATAATCACAGAATTTTTTAGTTGTCGTTACGCTTGACAATCCCAACTCCGTAGCAAGTTCATTCGCCGAAATCGGATTACAGAAGTTAGAGAGAAGGTACGTGGCAAGATTATACAAATCAGTCGTGTTCCTGACCTTATGGCGTTTGGCAACGTCTTTCAGCAATATGGAGTCGAAAAGAGTTGACAGGTAGCTTTTAGTAATGTTGCGAGACTGAATAGTTTCGGGATAACCACCGTTACGCATATAATCGTCAGCAACGACAACAGCCTGTGCCGACTGCTCTTCAAGATTGGGGTTGACATTCCTCCAGCGCATCGTTTCCTCAAGGCTGAACGGCAGCATCTCAATCTGGAGATACCGACCTGTCAATACCGTTGCCATCTCACTGCTCAACATTTTGGCGTTGCTACCGGTAATAATCAAATTTTTACCTCGGCAATACAGCTTATTGACCCATAAATCCCAATCAGGCAGGTTCTGGATTTCATCAAGCAACAGGTATTCATAGCCCGGATAGACATCATCAAGCATCTGCATTACCAAATCCTCGTCCCAGTTTTCAAGCAGAAGATTATCATCAAAATTGAGATAGGCGAAGTTCCTACCCTGCAACATGAGCAATGCAAACACAGACTTACCGACGCGACGAGGACCCGTAATCAATTTGATTAACGGATTTGAGAGCAATTCATCAAAATTATATCTGGTGTCTCGCTGCTGATAGGGACGTGCCATCAGCTCATCACGCTAAGCCCTTTGATTGAGGATTATATTTTTCATTCCGCAGTCGTATTAGACTGCAAAGATAATAAATTTTGTCCAACAAATCCACTGTACTGGATAAAATAGTGCATTTTTTATCCAATAAAAAAGATGTATGTTGATTAGACTAAGAAAATACGGGTCAGTAGAAATTTAGTGGGGATAAATTTCTACTGACCCAACAAAACTGTTCACGCCGGAGGCTGTTCACGAATTGCACACCGCCACACCTCACAATGTTCACTATTCTGTCGTATAGGGGTATTACAAAAATCGCTGAAACTGTTTTAGTTTCAGCGATTTGCGGCATCTTGCCGATTTATTCTGTGATCCGAGTGCGGTCACAAAAATTTTCATAGTCAGGTGTGCCACAGATAGTTATAAAATGTGTTTTTGTGGTACTGTACCACAAATTGTGGTACACTTTGACCTTTCGGGGTCAAAATGTGGTACCAAAACAGCCTCTTTTTACCGCCCTTGAATATTAAAGGTATTTTGACTAGGGATATTCAGTTATTAGGCAACTAACTGTTTGTCAATATCATAGATATTTTGTAACTTTACAAAGACCCCCTCCTTGACCACACTATGCTGCCTTGCGCCGGAGATGCAAAGCGAGATTGCTTATTGTATTTTGGTTATCTCATTTTTATGCCTTACGACTACGTATATATCAAAAATGGTTAAATTGTAGTTAAAGAGGTTAAAACGGGGGGGGGATTTTTTGTAGTTGCAATATTTATACATAATTTTGTTATGTTAATTTCAACACAAAAAGTATAATATAAATAAGTACACAGTCATTACTGTTAACAACTACATAATTACGCTGTAGAGTATTAATGAAACTTAAAGAAGCATTAATATTACTTATACTCACATTGTCAATTTTTATAGGGTTGAGTGCGCAAGAGAGTACATCGGTATTCCCTCTTCATTTCCGTATAGGCAGTGCTACTATCGACTCCACCTATAAGGACAACAGCCGACAGCTGAAGCCACACCTACGCAGGTCCCGACCAAGTGTCGGAGGCTATTGCCTACACATACCACTTACGTTGATTTTTTTATGACTACTATGTTAGGGAACTATATACATATTATCCAACGATACGCTCTAATGCTGCTCACGGTGCTTGTAGCAAGCATCATGGCGGTGTCGTGCGATGTGCATGATTTTCCCGACGACCAAGCCAACGTGAGAGTGCCCATTCGATTGAAATTCAACACCTTGATGACGCAATCGGAATATGTCAACAACACAATGACCGAGGGCTCCGGCAGCCGTGCTCCGAGCGAATCGGCTCGAATGCGCTATGTGATACGATTCTACAATCGAGCAGCCGACGTGCGGGCTATGATATCGTCGGAATATAAGGAATTTGTGTTTGAGCGCACCGTCGACGGCAACTACGACAACGATTTCCTGATAGATATACCTCCCGGCGACTACAGCGTGATGGCTTGGGCCGATTTTGAGGAATCGACCGATAATCAGGGCTATTTCTACGATGCATCTGACTTCTCAAATATCACTTTGCTGAAGCCACACATAGGCAATACCGACCGTCGAGATGCCTTCAGAGGCGAGGAATCGGCCACGGTGGCGATGCTCGACCACATAGAGCCGGTGGTGGTGACTATGGAGCGCCCGCTGGCAAAATATGAGTTCGTCTCGACCGACCTTCGCGAATTTCTGGAGCAGGAAGCCGAGGCTCAACACCAAGCTGAGGCCAAAAACGGCGAAACGCCCTCGGGAGTAGACCAAGAGCCCACGCGAAGCGGTATCGACCTCGATAAATATCGCATCTTGTTTGTCTACAGCGGATATATGCCCAATGTGTACAATATGTTTACCGACAGACCGGTCGACTCAGTAACCGGCATAGCATTTGAGGGCAAATTCAGCAAAATCAACGACGACGAGATATCGCTCGGATTCGACTATGTGATAGTGAACCATATGGAAACCACAATCACACTACGCGTGGCTATTTTGAACGAAAAAGGCGATCAAGTGTCGCTTACCAGCCCCATCAATGTGCCCATCAAGCGCAGCAATCACACAATAGTGAAAGGGCGCTTCCTGATGGAAAAAGCCAAAGGAAGCGTTGGTATCGACCCCGGCTACAACGGCGAATTTAATATAATAATCAAATAACAAATAACTCAATTATTTATCTTTAATTTCTAACAAATAACTCAATTATTTATCTTTAATTTCAAAATGTTATGAATAAGCATTTGTTTCTCAGTGTGGTTGCAGCATGCTCATTGATGCTCACCACTGCTTGCTCCGACGAAGATCCTACCATCTCATCGGGCGACACCGCTAAAGTTAGTTTTAATTTGCAAGCCGAAGCTGCACTCAGCACTCGTACCATCAGCGATGGTAACGGCGCCGATATGCTCGTTTACCGCGTTTTCGACAAGGATGGTAACATCATAAGCGGTCAGGCTAAGAAAACCGAATCGGGTCTTACCGACTTGAAAACAGGTCACAACATCACTCTCAACCTTGCCAAGGGTCAGACCTACAAGGTGGCTTTCTGGGCACAAGATGCCGACTGCTCGGCCTACACCGTGGATGATAACATGAGCGTAAAAATCGATTACAACGGCTTCAACAATGACGAAACTCGCGACGCTTTCTGCAAGACTGTAGAAATCTATGTTGCAGGCGATATGCAGCAAGATGTTACACTTACTCGCCCGTTTGCACAAGTTAACGTGGGTTGTACCGACGAAGATTGGAATGCAGCCGTTAACTCGGGCATCACAGTGGCTACTTCGGAAGTTACTTTTGTTGACGCAGCTAACACATTGAACGTTCTCGATGGTACTGTTTCGGGCGCTCAAACAGTGAAATACACTGCTGCAGCCATTCCTACCGAAACCTTGAAGGTCGACTCCGACAACGATCGCGTCAAAGAAGACTTCCACTACCTCTCTATGAGCTACATTCTGCCCAACGACGGCACTACAGGCTCTGCCAAGACCGTAGCAAGCGCTTCGTTTAAGTTCAACACCAACGGCGAGTCAATCTCTCTTTCTGAAGGATTGCAGAACATTCCTCTTCAGCGCAACTACCGCACCAACATCGTTGGTTCATTCCTTTCGTCTTCGGTTAAATTCAATGTAGTTGTCGACGAAGAATTCGAAGGTGAATACACGTCATATGAAGTAATAGCAGAGGGAGTTTTCAAAGATTCTCAGGGCAATTATATTGCTTCAAGCAACGAAGGTATTGCAAATGCAATTTTAGACGGTGCGACTACAATAAATTTGACAAAAGGTAACTATGTAATACCATCACAAGCAAAAGGAAAGACTTTGACAATTAGTGGTATTGGTGCTCCTAAAGATGTAGAAGTCGCTGTAACTACTAATGGTGTTGGTGAAAACTGCGATTTTGGTCTCGATGGTTCTACAGTCACTTTCGAAGGCATTACTATTACTACAAACAGCTCAACTTATATTGGATATGCACGTTGCAAGGGTACTTACAAGAATTGTGTAATCAAAGGCACATACACACTTTATGATAACAGCAAGTTTGAGAACTGTACATTTGAAGTGTCTGGTGATGTTTACAATATTTGGACTTGGGGTGCAAAAAATATAGAATTTGACGGATGTACATTTAACTCAGATGGTAAAGCACTCCTTCTTTACCAAGAAGGAAGTAACACTGTTAATTTAACTGTAAAAGGTTGCATTTTTAACGATAATGGAGGTTTGACAAGCAAGAAAGCCGCTATTGAAATAGGTGATGCTCCATATGGCGCAACTCCAACATACAATGTAACAATCTCAGAAACAACTGTCAATGGTTATGAGATTAATGATACGGGTATCAATACAGGAACTACTCTTTGGGGCAATAAAAACTCAATGCCAACAGATAGATTGAATGTAACAGTTGATGGTGTACAAGTTTATTAAAAGTATACTATTGATTACTATACCCTCTATTCGGGTGTATATCTAAAAAGAGACTCTATCATCCTTTGATAGATTATTTAGGGATATTCAGTTAATAGGCAACTATTTGTTTGTCAATATCATGGATATTCTGTAACTTTACAAAGACCCCCCGATTACCCATCACGGGCTATTCGGGGGGTAATTATTTAATTTTTTTCACGAGAAGTTACGAAAAATATCTGATATTACGGCAACATTGCCATTTACCGAGTTAGATTTTATGCAAAAATATCGGGAGAGGTTTCTAGTGAAAACGGCGGGCATAGTAACCCACAAAAAACATTGAACTCCACCAATCGGTTGGAGACTCCTCGTTATGCCCAAACCAGCCGAAAAACGAGTTTTCACCCGCCGAGAATTGAAAATTTAAGCAGAGCATCTACGTAGAACAGAAAAATCACATCCTCCGACACTTCACGCCATAAAAATTTTCGCGATTAACTGAAAATCCCTATTTACATCAAGTTCTTCTTTAATCTTACTCAGAATTTTAATTATTTTCGATTCCATAGTCATAATCTATCTATTTCATTAAAATTGTTAATATGTGAATTGCTTCTCTGTTTGCCAAATTTTTAAGTGACATTTAATTTTATTTGTCTAGTTTCACCTTTTCCCCAATTCCATAACTGAAAACCACTGAATGAACTGTAGTTATCCCATCTGATGACTATATCTCATTGACCGATTTGGCTCGTTATAAAAGCGACGAACCTAATGCCGTGATTGCTAATTGGATGCGCAATCGTAATACAATTGAATATCTGGGCATTTGGGAACAATTATATAATCCGGATTTTAAACCCACCGAATTCGAGGGGTTTAGAATGCAAGCCGGTCTTAATGCGTTCACTCTTTCTCCGAAGAAATGGATTGAAGCAACCGGGGCAATAGGAATCGTTGCCAAATCAGGTCGTTATGGAGGCACATACGCTCATAAGGATATTGCTTTCAAGTTTGCAAGTTGGATTTCGGTAGAGTTTGAGTTATATATCGTTAAGGAATTTCAGCGACTTAAAACGGAAGAACAGCGTTTGCTGGGATGGTCGGCGAAGCGCGAATTGTCGAAAATCAACTACCGCATACATACCGATGCTATAAAGCAGAACCTCATTCCAGCCGAGGTTACCCCTATGCAGGCTAATATCATCTACGCCAACGAAGCCGATGTATTGAACGTGGCTATGTTCGGTATGACGGCAAAGCAATGGCGCGAAGCTAATCCCGACCTAAAAGGTAACATTCGCGACTACGCAACAATCAACGAACTTATCTGCCTGTTGAATATGGAAAACCTCAATGCTGTTTTCATCGAGCAAGGCATGACTCAAAGTGAACGACTTGTCAAGCTGAATCAAATAGCCATACATCAAATGAGCGTTTTAGAAAGCGGTAGCAATGATAGAAAATTATTGAGATAGTTTGATGTACCATAAAAATAGTCCTGCGTAACCTACACTTGTGAGCTACGCACTTTCCACGTAGCCATTCAGTCACGACAGGATATATTATAAATAGATAATTTGTTTAACCAATTAAAACTGATGAATCAACAGGGTAAAACGGACATAAAAGCACATGAAAAAATCATTTCTTCTTTTAGGGGCAATTATGCTACTTGTTATGTCAGCTCAAGCACAGAAATATAATTTTGAGGATTATGTTTATCCTTTCGGCTGCCGTACATACGCTTCGCCAGATAGTCAAGGAAATCTCTCGTTTGTAACTCAATATAGCTTTGAATCCAAGGCCTATGATAATTATCTTGTAGAAGAAGTCTATATTGGGTATGGAATAATTTCGGCCAAATCTAATTATAGATACCACACAGAAGAAAATGCTGTAATTTCAGATGTTCAACTTCGACAAAATAGATTAACGGGGAGTACGAAGTATCAAGACAAGCTAATTCTTTTTGCTTTTCCTGAGAAGGACAAGCCTTTTAAGTGGACTGAGACAGATAGAGGTGATAAGTATCAATGCACATCCGAATATGTGTATATTAATGCTTCCATAGAGCATAATTCGTTATTCCTGAAATCGATTAAAATAACAAGAGATAATAGTTATATTGTCGAAAATGAGAAGCATAGATTTATAGAAACAAGTTATTGGGTAAGTAATTATGGTCGTCTTATTACTTTTGTAGATTGGGATGGCACGAAAAAAGCCTCATCCAAGTTGGATGTTTTAGATTATATTCAAGAAATATCTGAAGAAGAATACAATAAAATGAAGAAATAACCATATGAGTACAGAATTTATCATCGGAACAATTATTGGATTAATTGGTATCATTCCTGTCATTATCCAAGTTGTCAAATGGGTCAAGAAGCCCAAACTTAACGAGTTGATGAAAAGGCTGGTTGATAACAGATTGTCAACAAAGGCTCACAGGAAAGTCCTTATGAGGATGAACCTGATACTCCTGCGTTCTGGAAAGCATATATCATCTGAATATATCAACAATTTCGTTTTGGAAAAAAGAGGCAAGGAGGCGGTCTTTACAGATTTGTGCCTGAAGCATGACTGGGAGCCAACGAAAGAACTTTGTGAGATGTTTATGAATGGCGATTATCCGTCAATCAGAAAGAAATATTGGGATATGAAAAATGAGCATCAAAAGAAAGACGAATCAACTCCAAAGAATGCCAAGAAAGCAGATGCAGTCCCAGCACAGCCAAAGGGCAAGGAGATTGTATATTTGTCGGGACTTCTGGAAGAACATTTCCCTGAGTGCTTTAATCGGTTGACTTCTATCTTGAAAAAGCATGGTGTAGATTATCGTCTGTTAAAAGGCACGAAGGATATTTGGTGCAGGGATTACATGCCAATCCAAATTGAATCCGGCAAATTAATACAGTTCCGCTACGAGCCGTCTTATTTGAAAGGCAATAAGGAATGGGAAGATTCGCGCTCTGACGTGAGAGAAGTGTGTCGGCTGAATGGATTTGAGCCTGTATTCTCGAATATCAACCTTGACGGTGGAAATGTTTTGCTTTGCTCTGGCAGAGCAATCGTTTCAGATAGAATCTTCACGGAGAATCCTGAATATACAGACAAAGACCAATTGGTCAAAGACCTTTCCGAATTGCTTGAGGCAGAGGTAATCATAATTCCGGCCCAAAACAGTGACATGACGGGACACGCAGACGGTATGGTTCGCTTTATAGACCATGACACTATATTGGGAAACAACCGCTCTGATGAATACAAGTATTGGGCGAATGGCATAGAAAAAGTTCTGAAGGATTATAACCTCAAATATGTTGATGTGCCGTTCTTCTACGGATATAAGGACTCAGGACATCCTAACCATGCCATCGGGGTTTACGTTAATTATCTTGAAGTTAGCAATCTGATAGTCCTTCCAGTCTTCGAGGTTGAGGGGAATAAGGATGCCGAGGCAATTGCAGCCTTTAAACGGATATTCCCAAACAAAATTATTGAGGTTTTAAATTATAACGATGTTGCATTAGAAGGTGGAGTCCTGAATTGTACGACGTGGGTCCATAGAATTAATTCCTAACAATCTATCTAACGTATAGAATGACATTTCAGCGGAACCCATGCGACATCCTCGGTCTCCGGTTCTCAACCTTCATTTCTCCACATTATTATCTCTTATAGACCGCCCAACGTGGCGATCCTATTTTTCTACTGACCCCTTTTTGTATAATTTTAACTATTCAACATACTTTTGTATCAGACCCAAAATAAGAGAATTGTATCCGGATTTTAACATTGGAATTTCAACCCCTATTAAAGAGGAATCCGACAGATGGTTTCAAATTTACAGGCATTGGAGTTTCAAACCTAAGCATCACACGCGCAACCTAACTTGAACAAAAAGGGCAAAAAAATAGTCCTGCGTAACCTACACTTGTGAGCTACGCACTTTTCACGTAGCAGTTAAGTTACGGCAGGATATTTTTCTGATGCAGATTTACAAATTGTTTTGCATCATTCAAAATAAAAACAAAGATTCCTTCAAAAAAGTTTTTATATAACAAAAAATCGCTGATATCTCTATCAGCGATTTCCTTTGGTGATCCGCCTGGGGTTCGAACCCAGGACCCCATCCTTAAAAGGGATGTGCTCTACCAGCTGAGCTAGCGAATCTCCCTCTAACGTCAATCAGTTTCCTGATTGCGAGTGCAAAGGTAATACCGTTTTTTCTATTGTGCAAATTTTTCAGCAAGTTTTTTCAAACTATTTTTCAATCCGTGCCGTCAACCCGCTCGTTTTCAACAGATTCTCTATATCTGCCTCCGTACGGCTGAATGGTCCGGAATGCTCCAATTTGAGCGACGACATCGCGGCTGCGAAGCATCCGGCATCGGCTATCGAAGCCCCGCAAGCACGCTTGTAGAGATAACCTGTGGAATACGTGTCGCCACAACCAGTTGCATCGACCACCTCCCGCGTCGGGAATGCCGGAACAATAGCAAATTCGGTGCCGTCATAAATCACAGAGCCATAACTGCCGAGCGTGATGCACACTTCCTTCACGCCCCACTCCGCAAGCGTAAGCGCCGCCGCCTTCACGTCGGTATGCCCCGTGAGTGACTCAATCTCATACTCGTTCACTTTAAGGATGTCGACATAGCGCAGATAGTCGCGCTTGTTCTTCCAATCGATTGGATACACCTTCTCGCCGCGCACTTCGCGCAGATAGCCCTGGGCATCGACCGACAGCGTGCCTTTTGCCGACAGCATCTCGAACACGTCGAGCGAGAAGTCGTCGGCGAGCAAGGAGCCGAGATGATAGATGTCGGCCTCTATTCCCTGAAGCGACTGCGCCGTGAACGGGTCGGCCTTGGCGAGCACCCGCTGGGTGCGGTTGTTCTGATTCTCGCCGTATTTGTTTTCAAAAAACACGGTGTGGCGAGTGGGCAGCACCACCACATCGACTCCGAGAGCACGGATGTCGTCGACCGACTTCATCTCCGACTGCGCCACCGCCGTGACGAGTTGGAAATTGGCGTCAGGGTTGAGATTGTGGATGCCGTGGGCAAAATAAAACGATGTGCCGCCCGGCATCTCCACTTCCGATTTCGGCGTGATGATCTTGTCGAGCGTTATATGTCCGATACAACAGATTTTTTTCATTCTCAAATATTTATACAGACCGCGCATTGACCACAACACACAGTCGGCTCTATAAGTTGTTATTTAAAAATAGCGTCATAGATGCGGCGTGTGGCGCCAAGATTGTCGCGGATATATCCGCCGGCAATCTCACCATGCTTCTTAAGGTATTCGCCGTCGGAAAGCAGGCGGTTCATCACCAACGCGTATTCATCGCCTCTCGACACCGTAAACGCGCCCTCAAGGGCTATCAAATCGCGTGCCTCCTTAAACTTGCCGTACTTCGGTCCGAACACCACCGGAATACCATAGACCGCAGCCTCGTTGATGTTGTGGATGCCCACACCGAATCCTCCGCCGACATACGCCACCGTGGCAAAACGATAGCTCTTCGACAGGATGCCATAGCAGTCGATAATCAGGCAGTCAGCTTCGGCTGCCTCTTCGGGCGTGGTCTTGGTGTAGCGCACGGCGGGACGTTTCAACCCAGTCAGAATGCCGGATATGCGGTCCTCTGAGATCTCATGCGGAGCCAGCACCATCTTCATTTCCGGATGCTTGTTGAAGTATGGGATAATGAAATCCTCATCAGGCTGCCACGAACTTCCGACAAACAGCGTGAACGCACCGCGGGAGAACGACTCCACGACCGGCAGGTCGGTGTGGTCCTCAAGGATGTCGGTCACACGGTCGAAACGCGTGTCGCCGGCAACAACCACATTGTCAACTCCTATCCCAGCGAGCAGCGCGCGCGACTCCTCGTCCTGCACAAAAAGCATGTCGTAGCAGCCAAGCATGCGGCGGAATGTCGCTCCATACCATTTGAAGAACGCCTGGGTGGAACGGAAAATGGCTGAAATGATATATGTCGGGATGCCCCGGCGCTTCAACTCCGAGAGATAGTTGCCCCAAAACTCATACTTCACAAAAAACGCCTTCTCTATCTTTACCGCGTCAAGGAAACGGCGCACGAGCGACGGCTTGTCCATCGGCAGATAGCACACCACATCGGCGAGAGGATAGTCCTTGCGCACCTCATAGCCCGACGGCGAGAAGAACGTGAGCAGAATCTTCTTTTCCGGCGTATGCTTTTTTATCATTTCCATCAGCGGTCTGCCTTGCTCGAACTCGCCGAGCGACGACACGTGAATCCAGATGTATGACGCCGACGTGTCGACCTTTTCGGCAAGGATGCCGAAGGTCTGCGCCTGACCGGCCTTCATCAGCCGTGCCTTGTTGTTTCGCGTCGCCGCAATCCCCACGGCTGCGGAATAGAGCGAGATGCCGAGATTGTAAAATAGATTCATGCCTTTTGGTGTAAGTTGTGTGTATATAACGACAACGCCTTGCGCAGCCAAACACTGCACAAGGCGTTGATTGAAAAATCGTTTATTCCGGTTGCTTTATGTTTTCTATGCCGCGACGGATACGGCGGATTGTCTCCTCCTTGCCGAGCAACTCTGTGATGTCAAACATGTGCGGACCTTTACATTCACCAACCACCGTGAGGCGGAAAGCGTTCATCACATTGCCCATATGGTAGCCGTTGTCGGTGATCCATTTAAGCACAATCTCTTCCGACGGTGCCGATGTGAAGTCACTGATTCCCTCAAGCACGCCGATAAGTTGTTCCATCAATTGTGCCATACCGTCTTTCCAACGTTTGCGCACGTCCTTCTCGGCATAGGTTGTCGGAGCCTCGAAGAAGAAGCGTGACTGCTCCCACAAATCGCGCACAAAGTTGATGCGGCCTTTCACGAGAGCCACCACACGAGCCACGTAGGCGGCATCGGCGTCGGCATGCCCGTGTTCGGAAAGAATTGGCATATAGAGCTTCGCCAAATCGGCGTCGCTCATCTCCTGCAAGTATTTATGGTTGAACCACTTGCCTTTCTCAAAGTCGAACTTTGCGCCACTCTTCGAGCAGTGCTCGAACGAGAACAGGCTGATAAGCTCGTCCATCGACAGGATTTCCTGGTCATTGCCCGGATTCCATCCGAGAAGAGCGAGGAAATTGATTACAGCCTCAGGAAGATAGCCCGACTCGCGGTAGCCTGAAGAAATCTCACCTGTCTTAGGGTCTTTCCATTCCAATGGGAACACTGGGAAACCGAGACGGTCGCCGTCGCGTTTCGACAGTTTGCCCTTGCCGTCGGGCTTGAGCAACAGCGGAAGGTGAACGAACGACGGCATAGTGTCAGCCCATCCAAACGCCTCGTAGAGAAGCACGTGAAGCGGAGCCGAAGGCAACCACTCCTCGCCACGGATCACGTGGGTGATTTCCATCAGATGGTCGTCGACGATATTGGCAAGATGGTAGGTTGGCAGATCGTCCGCCGACTTATAGAGCACCTTGTCGTCAAGAATCGAAGAGTTGATCACCACTTCGCCGCGCACAAGGTCGTTGACTTTCACGTCACGGTTTGGCTCGACAAGGAAACGCACCACATACTTTTCTCCGCCGTCAATCATGCGCTTCACATCTTCGGCAGGCAGCGTCAGCGAGTTGCGCATCTGCATGCGGGTGTGCGCGTCGTACTGGAAATTCTTGATTTCCGCACGCTTCGCCTCCAGTTCCTCCGGAGTGTCGAAAGCCACATAAGCCTTGCCGTCGTCGAGCAGCTGCTTGACATACTTCCTATAGATGTCGCGGCGCTCCGACTGGCGGTAGGGACCGAAATTGCCGCCCTCGCGGACTCCCTCGTCAAATTTTATTCCCAACCAGGCGAATGCCTCGTTTATATAATCTTCCGCTCCAGGCACAAAGCGATTGGAGTCGGTGTCTTCGATGCGAAGTATGATGTCGCCGCCATGACGGCGGGCAAACAGGTAGTTGAACAATGCCGTGCGGACTCCTCCAATGTGGAGAGGACCCGTTGGCGACGGTGCAAAGCGTACTCTGACTTTTCTTTCCATTTTGCTGACTGTTAATAAATATAATGCAAAATTAGCAATTTTTTTTCAGCCATTACCTATTATGCATTCAAAAAGGCCATACGGCTTCCGTTTTCACGATTTTTTCTTACCTTTGCCACATGAGAATTTTCATTACATTTCTACTGGCAACAGTCATCGGAGCAACGGCTTACGCTGTCGATTTCCGTCTGCGCGACTTCAACGACGACGACTTCCGCATCGCACAGGTGAAAACGGAGCTGACACTCGTGTTTCTTTACAATTCCGACTGCGACGCATGCCGCAAAGGTGCGGCGCAGATTGAAAAGTCGGCTACGGTCAACTCTCTGACGACGGCAAAAAAGCTGAAGGTGGTGAGCGTGGCAATGTTTGAAGACGGCGACGGTTGGAAACGCAAGGCCGCGACATTTCCCGACTCGTGGAAGCACTGCAGCGACGCCTACGACGAGCTGATGGAAGGCGACGCACTGGTGTTTGAGACCGTCCCTGCATATTTTGTGCTCGACGCCGCACACGAGGTCGTGGCTTCCGACGTGTCGTTCTCCGCCGTAGAGCGCTTTCTGAAAGAGAAACTATAAAAACACACTTTAGAATCGTCCATAATCGCAAATTTGATTAATGTCGTTTGTCAACAAGCTATTCCACTGAAAAATTTTGTAAATTTGCATTGTCACTTCAATTTTAGAGACCCATGACTAAACTGACCGTACAGGACACCGTTATCAATCTCATCAATGTAAATGGGAATGACTATATTTGCCTTACCGATATGCTCCGCGCAAAAGACGGTGATTTTTTCATCACCGACTGGTTACGCAACCGCAACACTCTGGAATACATAGGAATTTGGGAGAATGTGTACAATCCCAATTTTAATTATGGCGAATTCGCCATAATTAAAAGCCAAGCAGGCCTCAACAGCTTCAAAATAAGCGTAAAGGAATTTGTGGCAAAGACAAATGCCATAAGCCTTCAAGCTAAAGCGGGACGATATGGCGGCACAAATCCAACTCTCAAAGGCAACATCAGAGACTATGCCTCTATAAACGAGCTTATCTGCCTATCTAACATGGAGAATATAAACGCCGTGTTGATTGAGCAAGGGCTTTCGCAAGGCGAAAGATTGGTAAGGCTCAATCAGATAGCCATCCATCAAATGAGCGTATTGGAAAGTGAAGACTCCAGCACGCGAAAATTGCTGAAATAACGCCATAGCTCATAGATTGCAACGCTTATTCTCCGCCGTGAAGCGCTTTCTGAAAGAGAAACTATAAAAACCTACTTTTAGACTACCTTTTAAATCCCCGCCACAGGATTTTTTTATGTAACTTCGCAGAAAATTATTCACTATATGAGAAAACTGATTTTCACCATATTGATTGCAGCGGGATGCCTGCAGGCTGCCGCCGAGAGAACTGTACCGTTTTTCGACACGTCGCGCCCCGACAAAGTGATTGCGCTCGGTCTGCGTGCCGGCATGAACTCATCGGGTGTGGCGACCAACTATATGGACAAGCAGCCTGAACTCATACAGAGCAATTTTTATTGGCACTCAGGCGTGCAAGTTGGCGCCATCGCCGACCTAAGCATCCGAAAGTTTCTTGCCATAGAGGTGGGCTTGTTCTGGGAACGACACGGATACGACGCGGCGATGATGGCTGCGACTGCCGAGGAGGACTATATGGGAAGCCAGTTCACGCGCGTGCGCTACAACGATATCCACATACCGGTGCTTATGTCGTGGCGTTTCAACATTCTGCCACAGGCTGTATGGTCGGTCGACTTAGGTCCGTATTTCAGCTACGGTTTGTCGGGAACAAAGAAAGCCGACTCCTACATTGCATTCGGCGAGGAGGACGGACAATTGGTGTTTGACCACAACATCAGCAATCAAAAATATTTCAAAGCCGACCCGAAAGACTTCCTTGCCGTCAACCGCTTCGACGCCGGCTTGAAAGTGGGAACGGGGCTGGCGTTTTTCAGCCACTACACAATCAGCGTATATTACCAACGCAGCGTTAAAAACAATGCCAAGGACTTCGACGGAGGCGCCGACTACCGCCTGCGCAACTGCTCTTGGAGCGTAAACATCGGATACAATTTCTGACAACACTCTTTTTCAACAAGAAAATTTATCTAAACCGGCACATCCTTTTCGGAATAATTTTCTACCGTTTTTCGTATGATAATTCATAACTTTGCCGATGGAAACAATAAAAATCCATTTCAATGGCTAAGATTTATGAAGATTTGACCAAGTTGGTGGGACACACTCCCCTCGTTGAACTTGGACACGTGGAAAAAGCGGAAAACTTGAAAGCCCGTCTGGTGGCTAAAGTGGAATATTTCAACCCCGGCGGCAGCGTAAAAGACCGTATCGCGCTGGCTATGATCGAGGCGGCTGAGGCCGACGGATCGCTCAAGCCTGGCGCTCAGATTATCGAGCCTACAAGCGGCAACACTGGCATCGGATTGGCATGGGTGGCTTCGGTGAAAGGTTATCGGCTGACACTGACAATGCCCGAGACGATGAGCGACGAGCGCAAAAAGCTGCTGCGCGCCCTTGGTGCAACCCTGGTGCTGACTCCGGGCGCTGACGGAATGAACGGCGCCATCAAGAAAGCCGAGGAGCTGCGCAATGCCAACCCCGGATCGGTGATACTTCAACAATTTGAGAACGATGCCAACCCCGCAGCGCACCGACGCACAACGGGCGAGGAAATCTGGACGGACACCGACGGAGAGGTCGACATCTTCGTTGCCGGAGTAGGAACAGGCGGCACCGTAAGCGGCGTGGCAGAGGCTCTGAAAGCCCACAAGCCGGAGGTGAAAGCTGTGGCTGTGGAGCCTGAATCATCGCCGGTGCTGTCGGGAGGCAAGCCGGGTCCCCACAAAATCCAGGGCATCGGTGCCGGTTTCAAACCCAAAAACTATCACAGCGACGCCATCGACACCGTCATCCCCGTCTCAAACGAAGACGCTTTCAGCGGTGCGCGCCAGTTGGCTAAACAGGAAGGTCTGCTCGTGGGCATATCTTCAGGAGCTGCATTCTCTGCAGCTTTGAAACTCGCCAAGCAGCCCGAAAACGAAGGAAAGACAATCGTAGTGCTGCTCCCCGACACCGGCGAGCGCTATCTGTCGACACCTCTGTTCGTAACCGAATAGCAGCGGCCTCAACAACCCACCGCAGAAACAAAATCGGGCAGACCAAAGTCTGCCCGATTTTGTTTCTGTTTTCAACGATATTATCGCTTCACAAACTTCAGCACATTTTGTCCTGCCTTCACGAAGTAAACTCCTGTAGGCAGACCGCTGACGTCAATGCTTTGGTCTTTGTCGGCTGTCGTGCTGACAACCACTGCTCCTGTAGCCGACATCACCGTCACGCCCGACGTCTCTTCCAATCCAAGGATTCTGAACGACTCTGTCGCCGGATTAGGATATACGCGGAGCGAAACGCCCTTGACTGCCGACACCGACGACTCTCCGACACCGATGCGATAGCCCAGCGGCGAGCCGTTAGGCGCAGTCACATACGTTGTGCCCACCTTCTCGGCTCCTACCGGCTGCTGCGAAGTGGCGTTCATCTGCATTGTATAGACACCATTCTCGGGGAATGTGACAGGCACCGCTACCGTCGCGCTCTCGCCTGCCTTGATTGTCACGTCAGGAATCTCCACTTCAATATATTTTCCACTCTTCTCACAGTAGAACGAAGCCTTGACAGCCCCCTTGAAATCAGCCATCGCAGTGTTGGTCATCGGCACGTTGAGCGTCTGCTGCTCGCCTTTCGGCAGATATTCCGAATTTGGCAGCTGCGTCTCGGTTGCTGCTATTTTGGGTATGTCGGCATATTCCGTAGGCAGAATCGTGATTATCTGTCTCTCCGCATCCGGGTTGAGCAAACCGCGCTCGCCGTCGAGAGTGGCGTAGCGCATCGACAGTTCGTAAGCGCCCTCCAACGGATAGAGGCTGTTGGGCACATAGAAATAATATTTATCGTCAGACGGCACCGGCACATCGGCAAACGTGCAGAGGCGCACCTCCTCGCCTGTCTCGACCGACTTTGCATAGACGCTCATATTGACATTGCCGTCCATCTTGTTGACCGAATTTCTTGCTGCCCTGTTCCACAGCCACACTTTAGAGCCCCAATAATACGTAGTGCTCTTTTCGGAATACAAGTCCTTGGCGCTGTCGAGAATCGGATAATCCACCGCCGGCTTCACATCAATTTGAAACTCCTCGGCGTACGTATATTCACGGCTGTTGTCGTTCTCTACCCGGACTTTATATGTACCGCCAGGCAACATAAAACCTTTTTCATTCGTTGCACTTATGCAAAACGTCTTCTGCTCCAGAAGGTCGGAATAATATCCGTCAAACGTATATATGCTGCCACCGGCTTCGTAGACAGCCCCTGTCTCCGTGTCGGTAAATGTGAAACCAAGCGCTCTCTTTACGCCGGGAAGACGATGCGAATCGTCCTGTACGGCTACCGTAAGATAAAGCGGAGCCTTGCCTATGAGTTCTGCCGCCGGCTCTATGGAAAGAATTTTTCCCGACTGCACGGAATACTTTTCAAGCATCGGAGCCGTGCATGTCCATTCGCCGCCATTTATATTCATTATTGTGCGCATACCCTCGCGGGCAGGCAGCGCCGTCCACGGATTCTCCGTGTCGCGCTCCTTGTAATAGAGCGTCAGCTCATAGTCGCCGTCGGCAAATGTCGGGTTTTCATTGCCGGCAGCGTCGGTCCAGTCTCCGTACTCTTTACCGCTGTTCATATAAGGATAGCAACCCAACTTGTCATATTCGTAATCCTTACGGATATATTTTGTCACGCCGTTCTGCATCAGTCCCATCGTGAACGTATAGCTCTTGTCTGACTCATAGTAGTTGGTCGTGACTGTCCCGTAGCTGTTGCCCTGGTTGAAGCCTATCAGCTTTATGCCCTCCGCATACGGAGCGTCGGCTGCCGTGCGCGGACGCAGCCCCACGAGCATCTGTTGCTGACAATAATAGCCTCGAGTCTCGTCGGGAGCCTTGCAGTAGGTCACGTCGTAATAGCCGTCGGCATCGCCGCTCCATCCCCAGTTGATATGCACATTGTTCTCGGCGTCGATGCCGTCAATCACGAAGGCATGGCCCGAAGCACCGTTGTATCCGGAATAAAGTATCGGACGTCCGGCCGTAAGCTCTTCCTGTATGACAGTCATCCAAAGCTTTGTGGGAACATATTCGCGCACCCAAATCTCGCAATTGTAGTCGTAATAGCGGTTGAAGCCAACGTATGGGATAGCGGCGCTCGTCGCACCCGACCCCGACCATGTCACATCGTATTTCGCCTTGCACGACACTCCTGCCTCATACATCAGCTGCGCCACGGCGTCGGCCTGTGCGTCGGTATAGGAGCCGTCCTCATAAACATCGAGCATATTGGCCCAGTCGTAACTTATTTTTGTGAAATCAACAGAGATTTCCTTGTTGCCAACACCCTCGTTGACATATTCCAACACATCATAGCCCTTAGAGTTCGACTTGTAGTAGTTAAGAATCTGAGCCATCGCGGTGGCGGTGCAGCCCGTGAGCATAGGATTGCCGTTGTATTTCGGGCATTTGCGGTTGAACGGAGCGCCCTGTCCCCATTTTGTCTTCAGCAACGGAGCCACCGGAGCCACTGTAGGCGTAGGATAAGAGTTGCTGAAATCAGAAGAGGCTGTGGCTGCCTTGTAAGCCACCATCCATTCCTGCAACGCTTCCGGCATATTGTCGAACGACAGCCCGGCATCGGTGGAGTAGCCCATCACCCGCAAATCGTCGCCGTTGGCCGACATAAGCACGAAACCGCCTTGCGGAGCGTTATAGGCATAGAACTCTGCCTTTTTCAGCGATTTGGTCTTTTTCACAGCCTTGTCGGATGTCGACATGACAGCCGCCGTCAGCGAGCCGCCATCGGCGGGCTTTCCGCCCATTTTCTGGGAGAGAAACTGCTCTGCCATAGCCGCTGCCTCTTCGGGCAGACTTGCAGCCGACGCGCCAGCCCCTATCGCAAGCGACGCCAACAAGATGTATTGAATCTTTTTCATGCAATTATTGTTTTTTACAATTATTTCGTAAAGGTAATGCAAATTTTTTCAACTTTCACAAGATATTATCGTTTTTATCTATAAAAGAACTCTTTTTTTTGCTTTTGAACCACAAACCACACGCAAAGCGGTAATCCATAGAGCCGTAGCTTGCAGCCAAGGTGCTATTTTTCAATTCGGATGTGAGTCTGCGCAAGCTGCATCTAAGGCTGCCGAAAATCCGCATAACATAGAAAAGCGACCGCTCCGCATACTGTTAGTCAGCACACGGAGCGGTCGTTATTTTTTTACGGCAACCTTCTTGTTACTGCGGAATCTTCAGCGACTGTCCAATCTGGATGTTGTTGCCCTTGATGCCGTTGGCTTTTTTAAGTTTTGAAAGTCCGACACCGTATTTTTCTGCAATCTCTCCAAGCGTCTCGCCTCTCTTCACCTTGTGGGTTTTCTGCTTTTTCTTGCTCTTCTTGTCGGTTTTATCTGTCTTTCTGTCCACTTTCTTGTCGGAGTAGACCTTCAAATTCTGACCTGCGGCAATATTGTTGCCCTTGATGTTGTTCCACTTGCGCAGATCGTCGACCGTCACGCCATATTTCGTAGCAATCTGCCCGAGTGTCTCGCCTTTCTTCACCTTGTGGGTCTGCTCTGCCGCTTCATTGTCGCGGCTGCGCGATGATGTAGAGGTTTTGCCGTCGGCTTTGAGTTTCAGTTTGTCGCCCACACGGATATTGTCCGACTTCAAGTCGTTCCATTCGCGAAGGTTGGCAACCGAGACACCATATTTATCGGCGATAGCCGACAGATTCTCACCCGACTTCACTGTGTGGACTGCAGGAGCGGCAGGCGTGTCGTTTCTCTTCTTGACAGCCTTCTTGGCATCAACCACAAGCACCTGTCCAGCCATAATGTTGTCCGACTTCAAGTCGTTCCACTCACGGATATCGGCGATTGTCACGCCATACTGTCCGGCAATCGAAGCCAACGTCTCGCCACGCTGCACCTTGTGACGCTCAGGATTGCGCGGAGCTGTTGTCGTGGTCGTTGTTTCTTTCTTTTTCTTCTCAGGAGCTGCCACTGGAGTTGTTTCTTTCTTTTTCTTCTGAGGAGCTGCCACCGGAGTTGTTTCAGCCACAACGGTTTCCTCTACGTCAACCGTTTCTTCCTCTTCGGTTTCGGGCTGCTCAACACGCACCTTCTTGTAGGTGTTGATTTTCAGCGTCTGCCCACGTTTAAGCCTGCTGCTGCGCAGACCGTTCCATTTCTTTATCGACGACACCGACACGCCGTATTTGCGCGCCACCATCGAGATTGTCTCGTTGCGTCTCACCTTGTGATACTTCACCACAAGCTTCGTTGTCGTCTCGCCATCGTCGTTGCTGACTGTCGACGGATCGACAGGCACCACCACATCACGGCGGGCATAGAGCGCAGCATTGTGGGCAACGATGCTGTCCTCGCTGACGATGTAGCTGTAGATTTGCTGCGACGGCAGTGTAAGCGCATACGGACGGATGTCGCCCGGAATCTCATCCTTGCGGTATTGCGGGTTGAGCACGCGGAGCTCCTCCATCGGGATGTTGAGCACCGCCGATATCTGCTCGAAATGCACTCGCTTGTTCACGTGGATTGTGTCGGTAAGAATAGGCCGACGTGCAAGCGACTTTCCGAGGTTGTGGTCCTTGTAATAAGTCATCACATAGTTTGCCGCGATAAACGCAGGCACATATCCGCGCGTTTCCTGCGGCAGATAGAAATATATGTCCCAGAAATCCTTCTTCTTGTCGGCAGTTCCTCCGGCGCGGCGCAAAGCCTTGTTCACATTGCCCGGACCGCAGTTGTAGGAAGCGATGGCAAGCGACCAGTCGCCATAGATGTTGTAAAGTTGCTTAAGGTATTTTGCAGCCATTTCCGATGAGCGGATAGGGTCGCGACGCTCGTCGATGATGGAGTTCACCTCCAGCCCCAAGCCCTTGGCGGTGGTCAGCATAAACTGCCACAGACCGGTGGCGCCCACGCGCGACACAGCATCTGGATTCAGCGCCGACTCAATCACCGGCAGATATTTCAGTTCCAAAGGGACACCCTCTTTCTCGAGTGCCTGCTCGAAAAACGGCATATAATAGAGGCTCAGTCCGAGCATCTCCTCCACCAGCTGGCGACGGCGCTGCGTGTACATATTGATGTAGCTGCGCACCACTCCGTTGTATGGCATCTCAATGACTGTGGGCATCTTCTGTAGCCGTGCGATAAAATCTTTGTCAGACGTAGGCACATCGCTGAGGTTGGCACCCGAACGGTCAACCACTGCGTAGTTCTGAAGATACCAGTTCTTCATCAGTTCCTGAGTGTCGGTCTCAAAACTTTGTGGATAGACGATAGTGCTGTCCTGAATGTTCTCCTTCAGCGAAAGCACAGTAGGCCGGGCGAACGACGTCAACGCCGCGCCGGCAATCAGGCACAATGCCAATATTTGTTTCTTCATCTGTTTCCTTTCCGTTTTAGCGGTTCAACTTTTAAAAAGTGAAAGCACAGCCCACTCCAAAAGAAGGTTTCGTGTCGTTCTGCTCAATCGACGGGTAAATGCTCATCGAGAGGTCAGGCGAAATGTCGAAATGCGACAGCGAAGCGTCGACGTAGGCATCAATAATGCAGACGGCATAAAGTCCGACCATACCGATGATACACAAGTCGCGGTTACGGCGATAGAAGTCTTTTTTCGACTTCAGAGCCTTCGTAAGCCACGTTTTGTCGATGTCCTCCTCCTTTGTGGTGGATGGATAGAAATCCATATAACTTTTTGTGTTCGGATCGCTGTCCATGATGTCTCTATAAGCTTTCGTATAGTCAGAGAGCATCCTGTTGTTCCAAGATGTGGCGTATGCCAGACCGACGTATCCACCCACCACTATCGGCACTTTCCAATAGCGGCGGTTGTAAATCTGCCCCAGACCCGGACAAAGGACAGAAAGCCACAGCGCGCGGTTGGGGTCGGGATTGAATATGCGCTTCACGCCTATCGGCGATGGCACGGAGTCGGCGGCTGCCACAAGAGTGGAGTCAGCAGCCATGTCAGTGCGGACAAGAGGCTCGGCTATCGACATCGAGTCGACAGCAACCACAGCGTCGGGAGTATCCGTCCCATCAACGGGCGCCATCCCTTGACCATCCGGCTGACTTTCATCAGCAAAGATAGGAAATGAGAATGAGAAAGCCAAGCATAGCGCCAATGCTATACTTTTTTTTAATATTTCGTTGCCTGTGAACGCGGCTTTTGACAAAAATTTCAATTTTGTTACTAAATTTTCTAATCCAAGTTACCTTTTACGCGGTCAAAGATAGTAATTAATCTGGCAAGTTCTTCCTCATTCTTGAAAGGAAATGCTATTTTTCCCTTGCCTTGCTTGTCGCAGGAGAACTGCACTTTGGTCTGGAACGCCGACGACAGGTGTTTCTTCAGGCTTTCAAACTCCTTTGAGATGCTTGCCGAAGCTGCCTTCTTCGGCGCTTCTGTCGCCGAGGTCTCGTTGTATTCCTTTGCAAGCTCCTCAACCTGGCGCACCGACAATCCTTTCTTCAGGATTTCGTTGTAAAGGCTCAGTTGCAGTTTCGGGTTCTCCACTGCCAGAAGCGCACGTGCATGACCCATGTCAACACGGCGGTCGCGCAGACCGAGCTGCACCTCTGCCGGCAGTTTGAGCAGACGCAGGAAGTTGGCTATTGTGGCGCGTTTCTTGCCTATACGCGTCGACAGCTGCTCCTGTGTGAGCCGATATTGGTCGATGAGTTTTTTAAACGTCAGCGCCACCTCTATGGCATTCAGGTCCTCGCGCTGAATGTTTTCGATGAGCGCCATCTCTGTCAGCTCGCTGTCGTTTGCCGTACGGATATATGCCGGCACCGTTGTCAGTCCGGCTTTCTTGGCGGCGCGGTAACGGCGTTCGCCCGAAATTATCTGATATTGGTCTGCTCCGAGTTTGCGCAGCGTGAGCGGCTGTATGATTCCAAGCTCGCGTATCGAAGAGGCAAGCTCTTCAAGCGACTCCTCGTCAAACCATGCACGCGGCTGTTCGGGGTTTGGAGAAATCTGCGACAGTTCAATCTCATTGATAGCCGACGAACCGCTGGTCTGGATGTTGTCCATCGAAATCAGCGAGTCGAGTCCACGGCCGAGTCCCATAAGTTTCTTTGACATAGCGGTTACTGTTTGTTGCGTTTGAGTAATTCTTTGGCGAGCTGCATGTGGCTTGTGGCGCCACGGCTTGTCGAATCATAAAGGATGGCTGGAAGCCCGTGGCTCGGAGCCTCCGACAGACGGGTGTTGCGCGGAATCACCGTGTCAAACACCATGTCGCCGAAATGCCCTTTCAGCTCGTCGAAAATCTGGTTGGCGAGGCGCAGACGCGCGTCGTACATCGTCAGAAGGAAGCCCTCGATTTCCAATTGCGGATTGAGCTTCGATTTGATGATGCGTATCGTGTTGAGCAGTTTGCTGATGCCTTCCAATGCGAAATATTCCGCCTGCACGGGAATTATCACCGAGTCTGACGCCGTGAGCGCGTTGACCGTGATGAGTCCGAGCGACGGAGAACAGTCGATGATCAGGTAGTCGTAGTTGTCTCTCACCTCTTCGAGCAGTCCCTTGAGCACCCGCTCGCGGTTCTGCTTGTTGATGAGTTCAAGCTCCGCGCCCACAAGGTCGATGCGCGAGCCCACAAGGTCGAGTTTGTCCACACACGTGCTGCATTCGGCGCCGCGCAGAGGATAACCGTCGACAAGACACTCATAAATCGATGAAGACATTTGTTTCGGATCAACGCCCAGTCCCGACGTGGCATTGGCCTGCGGGTCGGCATCGATGATGAGCACCCGCTTGCCAAGCGTGGCGAGCGAGGCTGCAAGATTGATGGATGTGGTTGTTTTTCCGACGCCACCTTTCTGGTTGGCGATAGCAATAATTTTACCCATAGTCTATTCGTTTTACGAATGCAAAGGAATTACTTTTCATTTCAACGGCAAAACGAAAAACGGAAAAACTGCCGGAATTGTTGATAACTTGGCCTTTTTGTTAATAACTCCATTGTTCCACGCATTATCGGACAAGTTGTTAACAAGTTATGCCATGTGGAACATTTTCTAAACACCGCTAAAAAAAGCAATACGCCCCGCAAGCTGCGGGACGTATTGTCTTTTTTTCATTCTGTCAAACCGTGTGCCGACAGTCAAAAAATCCAATTATAGATGTAGCGCACGTTGACTCCGTATTCGCCCGACGGCTCAACGGTGATATACCGTCCACTATTTTCGTCCTGCCCCGCCAATTTAAAGTTGCGCGTGTCGCCACTGACACCGTCGCTGACAAAGCCAAGACCGGTGATTTTCTTGCACAACTCATCCATAAACTTGTCGCGCTGGTTGGCAAACTGCGGACCTACCGACACAACCGCTTCCGCCATCATAGGTACAGACGACTTGTTGAACTCATAGCCCACGATGTTCTCGTAGTTGTACCAATATCCATACTCAATCTCCTTAATCGGTGATGTGATGCCGTCGGTAAACGTGATTGAAGCCTCCACGCTACCAAGCATTCCAAGCTGGCGCGTCACGCAGAGCACCGATTGGAAACTGTAGTTGGACGCTTCGCCAGTGATGTCGGTCACTCCCGACGCTATCAGGTCGGCGGCAGTAACACCTGCCTTCACTCCGAAAAAGCTGTCGCCGGTGATTTCCTTAGCCACAAGCGCTGCATTGCCTTCGGCATCGAAATAATTGCTGCGCACAAACATCCGACTCGGATACTTTCCCGACAATGCATAAGACACGGCGTCGTAGGTGTCCTTGGAAATCTCCTTGCCCTCTTTATTGACAAGCGCCCACGTTTTGCCTTCCTTTACCAGCATGTTGCCTGTGCCCATAAGCGGACGGATATCGTCATAATCAAATGGAAGCACTTCTTCGCCTTTGTCGTCAATTATGCCGTATCTTTCCTTTTCGCCATCTTTAAGGCAAGCCACAATAGTTCCGTCCTGACTTATCCAAAGTTCTTCATATTTCGAGCGCACAAGCACTTCTCCGTCGACGTTCATCAAACCCAATTCGCCATCTTTGCAGAAAGCGAACTTGCCGTCGCAAACTATGTAGCCACCATAGCCTTCCTCCATTTTGGCGTTTTTCACAGCCTCGTTGCCTTCCTTGTCGAGCAGCACGATCTTTTCATTCTTCACCACCGGCAAATAGCCTTCTCTGAAATTTGAGTCGTAAAGCTTATACTTTTCTTTCTTAATGGTGAATTTCACCTTGTTGTCCTTGTCGATGAATTTCACAGTCATGTCATCGCCTTTGCCAACACCCACGGCAGCCAAGCCGTCGGTGAAAAATTCAGCGGCATCATATTTGGGGTTGATAACCACCTTGCCTTTCGTGTCGATATATCCCCACAAGGAATCTCCCTGGCAGAACGGCGCCAGCCCCTCACAGAAGTTGCCCACCTGCGTCACTGAATTCGGCAGCTGCGCCACCTGTTTGCCTTCGCGGTCGATGATACACGGAGCCTTGCCTTCCTTCACAGCCACCGTCACGTCGTTGCCGTTGAAAGGTGCCACATCGACAAGTTTGGAAGCAACCGGAGTTTTCACGTTGTTGATGTTGTAGACTTCCTTGGTGCCGTCTTCAAGCGACAGATAAAGCATCTCGCCATCGGTCATCACCCCGGATGCCTTGAACTCATCCTTGCACACCACCTCGCCCGACTTGGCGTCGATGATGCTCCACAGTTCAGAGCCGTCGATTTTCACTGCAACATACTCCACCGGGCGTTCCACGCCGCCGCAACTCCATAATGCAGCCGCCGCTACGGCAAGCAGCATTTTCCCTAAAAGATTTTTAATCATAGATATTAGTTTTTGAGTTTATCCTTAATTCCGCAACACTATTACAAATATAACTTTTTAAGTGAGACTGTCTAACAAGTTTTGGGCAGTCTCTTTTTATAGTTTCAACAGGCTAAAA
>ENA-ORSL01000940-ORSL01000940.1-human-gut-metagenome-genome-assembly--contig:-NODE-940-length-26679-cov-3.533954_pt1 | contig 26679 bp, 31 predicted proteins | sample MGYA00242190_ERZ509157 | MGnify/ENA primary metagenome ERZ509157 (study PRJEB26280, sample SAMEA2338664) | human gut metagenome | biome: human gut; feature: human-associated habitat; material: faeces...
TCTCCGCGATGACGTTTGCCATGGTAAATGTCTTGCCGCTGCCCGTGACGCCGTAAAGGAGCGACACTCCCCCCTCGCCTTTAAGATAAAGCGAGAGTATATCGTCATATGCCTTTTGCTGTTCTTCGCTAAGGCAAATAGTCTCTGCCCGAGGGGGCTCGTCTTTTAATTCATAGGGATTTCTGAGAACCTCGCTGTCATAAACTCTGACAAATTCTTTTCTTTGCAGTGCGGTCACAACAGCGGGAGTATAACCCGTAAAATAACAAATTTCTTTGATTGAAGCCGTGCCGACATCCTCTAAAAGCGATAAAACTCCCCTTTGCTTTGCAGAGAGCTTAACCGCGCCCTGCAAGGCTTCTTCTCCTCTCTCGGTGAGAGTTACGGAGCGTATTGTTTTATCGCCGAAGCGGCGAACGGCATCGTCATTTGTTAAAAGCCAGCCTTTTTTTGCCATTGCGGGCAAAATGCCGCAGTCGTGCTTATATCCGAATTTTGAAAGCAGCTTTGCGCCCTCTTTATATCCGTTTGCTTTTGACAAAAAGTCGTATATCTCCTTTTCGTCTGCGGTCATTTCTTCTGTGTCAATATTCGGCGCGGCGGAATATGTCACAACGGTTTTGTGAGTTATCCCTGCCGGCAATACCGCCTTAAACGCGTCAAAAACGGTGCAAAAAGTCCTTTGTTTGAGCCAAAGAATGAGACTTAGCATCTCACTGTCTACAAGCGGCGTTTCGTCTATAAGCTTTGAGACTTTTTTGAGTCCCTTGGTTTCTTCCGCCTGATATTTCTCGATAATTATCCCCTGCCTGCCTCTGTTGCCGCTGCCGAAAGGCACCATAACGCGGCAGCCCGGCACAGCGCTGTCTTTTAAGCTTTCGGGCAAAAGATAGCTGTATGCCAGGTCAAAATGATATGCTGTGTTTTCTACCGCCACTTTAACGGCAAGGCTGCAAGGCATAAAGTCCCTCCGAAAATCAGATATATCTTATCTCTTCGGGCTCGATTATTTCGTATTCGCCCTTGAGAATTTCGTCAAGAGCAATGCTTACGGGCTTTTCGGTGAGGATAATCTTCTCCTCCTCCGCCTCATTTGCGATTTCTCTTGCTCTTTTTGCTGTTGCTCTTACAAGAGAGTAACGGCTCATGTGGTTTGAAAGAATCTTTTTAAGACTCGGGTTGAATTTAAGGTCTCTGTCTTGTGTGAACATAATATATATCTCCTTTAAATATTTTATATAATCACTGTTTGAGCTGGAGCGATCTTACAATGGAGTAAAGGTCGTTCACCGCGTCATCCAGATCATCATTTACTATTCTGTATTCATAATTTACGCTGTATTCAAGCTCTTTTTTAGCTATGCTGAGCCTGCGGATAACGTCCTCGTCTGTTTCGCTGCCTCTGCCGCGCAGACGTTTCTCAAGCACCTCGAGGCTCGGAGGAAGGACAAAAACTCCGACAGCGTCGGGATAAAGAGCCTTTATCTGACGCGCGCCCTGAACTTCGATTTTAAGAATAACGGTGTCTCCGTTTTTTAAGTGCTCGTCAACGGGAGCTTTGGGCGTGCCGTAATAATTAAGCCCGTATTTTGCGTATTCGAGCATCGCGCCGTCTTTTATAAGGCGCTCAAACTCTTCACGCGTTATGAAGTGATAATCAATGCCGTCTTTCTCGTTTTCTCTCGGCTGTCTCGTGGTGTATGATACGGACTTCCACACGCCCTTCATTTTTTTAGCCGCAAAACATTCAAGAACCGTGTCCTTGCCTGTTCCCGCAGGGCCGGAGAATACCATAAGAGTTCCTTTTTCAGACATTGTCGGTCTCCTCCTCTATTATTTCGCCGACGCGGTTTGCAAGCGTTTCGGTCTGTAAATAAGAAAGTATGACCTGATCGCAGTCTGTGATAACAACGGCTCTTGTCTTTCTGCCGTGGGTGGCGTCGATAAGCTTGCCTTTATCTCTGTAATCCTGAATCAGTCTTTTGATCGGCGCAGAGTCGGGGTTGACTATCGCCGTCATTCTCTCGGCATTGAACATGCTGCCAAAGCCAATATTAACAAGTTTCATAAACCCTCCGCAATAAATAAAACTACTCTATATTCTGAACCTGTTCGCGTATTTTTTCAACCTCTGATTTAATATCGAGTACGCGGCCGGCTATTTCAACATCCTGCGCCTTGGAGCCTATTGTGTTTGCCTCGCGGTTAATCTCCTGAACAAGGAAGTCGATTTTTCTGCCGATTGCCTCATCGCTTTCAAGGAAAGTGAGAAGCTGGTCTATATGACTGCGAAGACGAACCGTCTCTTCGGCAACGGCAATTTTGTCGGCATATATCGCCGCCTCGTTTAAAAGGCGCTGTTCCTCCACCGACGCGTCGCCGAGAAGCTCTTTCATTCTCTCGCGCAGCTTGTCGTTATATTCTTTGACGGTCTGAGGTGAACGTTCCTCAATAAAAGCAACGTTTTCTATTATGTAATGTGCCCTTGATGAAATGTCTTCTTTCATCTTTTGACCCTCGACCTTACGCATTTCAATAAAGCTGTCAACAGCCTCCTCGGCCGCAGCGCGCACGGCGTTCCAGATTTTATCCTCGTCCGCCTCGGCTTTTCTGACTGTCAAAACATCCGGGAATCTTGCGATAAGAGCGGCATTTACGCCGTTTTCTATGCCGTACTTTTCGGCGATTTCGCTCAAAGCCTTTACATATCCGCTTGCGAGCGAATGGTTGATTTCGACCTCTACCGAATCGTCCTCAAGATTTTCTATCTGAACAAAGCACTCAATCTTGCCCCTTGACACTCTTGACTGAACGTATTTTTTTAACTTTTCGTCAAGAAAGCCGTATGTGCGCGGACATCTTGAAGAAAACTCAAAATATCTGTGATTGACGCTCTTTATTTCAACGGTTACGTTCATGTGCTCAAAGTTTTTGCACGCTCTGCCGTAACCGGTCATGCTCTTTATCATTGCAATCGATCCTTTCAAAATTATCCTTTGCAGCAGTGACCCTTTAAAAGCTCGGGTATTTCACCGCTCAGCTTGTCCTTCGTTTTTTCAAATCCGAGCAAAGAAGCAACCGAACGTGCTTGCTCCGCCTCGTAATAAGCTATATATGCGTTTCTGTTGCCGGCATAATTCAGGGCGCTTCTGATAAGTCCCTCCTGCGTTTCGGGGTCCGAATCCGGCACCTCAACGCTTACAATCCGCATAGAATAGCCGTCGAGATAAAACACGACCGTTCCGCAGTTATTGCCGTTGTCGTCATACGCAATATATCCCAAAGCGGCAGTGTCGTCTTTATATTTTTCACCGAGCAGGTCGTTTGTTTTGGGTTTAAATCTTAACATATTTTCGCCTTATTTCTTGGGAGTTTTCATGCCTGAGGACACCATCAGCTTGTGCACCTCGTCCTCTTTAAGCTCGCGCCACTTGCCCTGCGGAAGCATACCGAGCTTTACCGAACCGACAGCCGTTCTTTTAAGACGTGCGGTTTCAACGCCGATAGCATCGCACATTTTTCTTATCTGGCGGTTTCTGCCCTCGCGCAGAATTATCTCTATAACAACGCGCCCCTCTTGCTTGTCTATAATTCTTGCCTCTGCCGGAGCGGTCATTCTGCCGTCAATTTCGATACCGTTTCTTATCATATCAAGCTGTTCCGCCGTAATATCGGGGCGAACCGTGACTCGGTATGTCTTAGGCACATGCTTTGACGGGTGGGTCATAAAGTTTGCAAACTCGCCGTCGTTAGTCATAAGGAGCAAGCCCTCGGAGTCTTTATCGAGTCTGCCGACGGGGTAAACTCTTGTGCCGACATCCGAAACGAGCTGCGCAACGCACCTTCTGCCTCGGTCGTCCTCCATGGTTGTGATAAAGCCTCTCGGCTTATGAAGCATGATATAGCGGTATTTTTTTGAAAATACAATCTTTTTGCCGCTGACCGTCACAGTGTCTCTTTTAGGGCTTACCTTGTCGCCGAGCTGTGCCGGGTGACCGTTGACCTTGACCTTGCCGTTTAAAATAAGCTCCTCTGCCTTGCGCCTTGATGCGACGGCGCACTGTGAAAGGTATTTTTGAAGTCTGATTCTATCATCAGTCATATTTTTGCCTTTGACGCGAAATGCGTCTTTCCTTTCTGTTAATGCTGAAATATATTTTTTATGTTATTTATTATTCTTCTAAAAAATCCGTCTTGATTTTTATTTTCGCTTTCCGTCTTTTCAAAAGCTTTAAGCTCCGCGCTCTCACCTGCCGTAATCGGTGCCGAGGCAATCACCTTGCCGGACAGAATATAATCAACTCTGCCGACTACCGCGCCCTCTTTCACCGGAGCATATAAAAAGTGCTCAAAATAAAGCTTGGTTTTTATGTTTGAAATATCTTCTGTGCAAAGCGTAACATTGCCGCATTTTAAAGATACATCGCCCTTTGTGCCGCCCGTTATCGGGATTTTGATTTTTGAAAGATCCGGCGACACGGTTTCGCCTTTAATAAGAGAAAAACCGTAATCAAGCATTTTGCGGTGGTCGCTCCAATCCCCGGGAGCGCTCAGCGTAACCGCGACAAGCATAACGCCGTTCCTTTGAGCACACGAAACAAGGCATCTGCCGCTTTTTTTTGTAAAGCCTGTTTTAACGCCCACCGCACCGTCATAAATTCTCAAAAGCCGATTATGATTGCTGAGCGTTCGCTTATACGGCGGATTGCCGTAGGACACGGACTCGCTCTTTTTTGAGCAAACGCTCAAAAACTCGGGGTTTTTGACTGCCTCACAGCCGAGCAGCGCCATATCATATGCGGTGGAATAGTGCTCATCATCATCGAGCCCGGAGGGTGTGACGAAGTTAGTGTCGTTCATGCCTATCTCTTTTGCGCGCAGATTCATCTTTTTGACAAAATTTTCGACATTGCCGCCGAGCGATATTGCCGTGACATTTGCCGCGTCGTTGCCCGATTGAAGCAGCATACCGTAAATAAGCCCCTCAAGGGTGACGGTGTCACCCGGCAAAAGCCCCATAGAAGTGCCCTCGACATTCAGCATGGAGTCTTTAACCTTTATCACCCTGTCGGGAGTGTTCTCTTCCAAAGCCAAAAGAGAGGTCATTATTTTAGTGGTGCTCGCCATTGAGCGGCGCTCGCGAGCGTTTTTTTGATAGAGAACCTCGCCCGTCTGCACACACATCAGTGCGGCAGAGGCGGCGCTCAAATCATCGGCACCGAGCGCAAAAGCCCTGTCGCAAAGCGGCAGCGACAAAATCAGCACGGCCGCCAACACACAGAATAATTTTTTCACTTAACCACCACCCACAAATTATACTTATGCAGGCAGTGAGGAAAAAATCATTTAGTCTTCTTCAAAAACGGATTCGACGTCAAATTCTTCTTCGCCGTTCTTTTTATTTTTGATTTTGTCAACAACTTCCGAAAGCTTGTCTACAAGCTCCGGAAGCGAGCTTATAACTCTCTCCATGGAAGAATCGGGGCCTTCGGAGATATATTTTACACTGACGCTGCCGTTATTTATTACAAGGAACGCAACGGGTGTGAGTGTAACGCCTGCTCCGCCGCCGCCACCGAAAAGCTCTTTAGCCGATTTTGAGGGAAAATCCGAACCGCCCGAGGCAAATCCGTAGGTAACCTTTGAAACGGGAATTACCTTTATGCCCTGGCCTGCGTCAATGGGATCGCCTATAATAGTGCGCGAATCGACCATGTCTTTTATTTTGTCAATAGTCGTGCCGAGGATTCCTGCTGCAGATTGTTCTTTCATTATATTTTTCCGCCTTTCCTGGTCTCGGCATTTTCTGCCTCGACCGATATTTTTGTTTTATTCTTCTCAGCCTCTTTCGAGACCGCTTTTTGCTTTGCCGCCTGCCTTTTTGAGGCATTTTTAGAGTTTGTAATGAGCACTTTTATAAGCTCAATTCCGAGTGAGAACACGAGTGAAATGCACGCGCCGATGAGCTTCAGCGGTATCAAATTCAGGCTCAATTTAAAAGCACCCTGAGATTTGCCGCCTAAAAAATCGGGGTTGATTTTGATCGAGCAATTTTTTGAGTGCACGGTGCTCAATATGTAGCCGAGCGGAGGATAAACCGCCGCGCAAACCTTGCCGTATTTTTGTGCCGTGTTTGCCGCGTCGCCGTCCGCAACATTTATCCTGAGCCAAAGAGTTTTTATATAAAAGCTTCTGCCGATTTTGCCCATACCTTTTTTAAGCTTTGCGGCAACGGTCGAAATAAGCTCTATTATACCTGAAACGCCTTGGTCGTTATAGAATGTTTTGATGAAATTATCGGACTTTTCTTTGGGTTTCTCTTCTTTTTCTTCTTCCTTTTTATCGTCCTTTTTTTCATCTTTGGGCTTTTTTTCTTTTTTCTTTTTTTTATTTTTCTTTTCCTGCGGAGGGTAAATATAATACTTTATAAAAAGATACCTGATATATAAGACGAACTCTTCGTTATACTCGGAGTAAATATTGACCGGTATAGCCAGTATCAGCATTATAAAAATTATTATTCCGAGTATTATAAGCAAAGCTGTCAAAATATCACCTCCGTTAATTTATACGTTATAATTATTCTTTTTCGCTCTCTTCATTTGCCGAATTTTCTGCATTTTCGGCAGTTAAATCAAGTGAGAGCTGATCGGGAAGCTCCTGCTTTTTAGGCATATCCTCATGCTCGGGAAGATCCGGCAATTCATCGAGAGAGCTTACGCTGAAGCACTTTAAGAACTCCGGTGTTGTGCCGTAAAGAAGCGGTCTGCCGGGTAAATCAAGACGTCCTTTTTCTTCAATAAGTCCCTTTTGGCAAAGGGTTGCCATAACGCCGGAGCAATCCACTCCCCTGACCTGCTCAACAAAAGATTTTGTGACGGGCTGGTTATATGCAACAACCGCCAGCACCTCAAACGCTGCATTTGAGAGAGGGGTATTTTTCTTGATTTCCAGCACGGCGCGAACCTTGTCGGCATATTCGCTCCTTGTGCAAAGCTGAAATTCATCATCCATTCTCACAAGGCAAATGCCGCTGCCGCGCTCGTCAAGGCTGTCGCCGAGGTTTGTGAGCAGATTTTCGGCATATTCCGGCTCAATCTCGAGTGCTTCGGCTATACGCTGATATTCTATCGGCTCACCCGAGGCAAAAAGTATCGCCTCAACCGCCGCCTGCATTTCGTCAACTTTCAAAATAATCCTCCCCAATTTCATAATCCGGGTCGTCCGAGAGCATCTCGACCTCGGCATCGCTGCCGCTGCCGGACACCGCGACTTTTTTATCCTTTGCAAGAGAAAGCAGCGCGAGGAACGTTGCCACCATTTCGGAGCGAGACTCGGCGGACTCAAAAAACTCCGAAAACTTCTGCTTTTTCTTTTTAAACAGCTTATTCATTATGTAGCGAACTCTTGCGGCAATCGGCACAATTTTGTGCGCCACTATACCCGAGAACGCCTCAATCGGCGGCGGAAGGTTTCGCTTGCCCCTGCCGACAGCCGAAAGATATGCTCTGAAAAGCTCTATCGGCTCATGAAGTCTTTTATATTTCATATCGGGCGGTATTTTTTGCGCCGCGCGCGATATATGGTCAAGGTCAACCTGTTCGCTTAATTTGCCGGCCATTATCTGACAGTCGCGGTACTCCGAAAGCTCGCCCTGAAGTTCTTCTTTAAGTGCCTGCGCCTCCTCCTCATGCACGGGAAGGAGCGAAACCGTCTTTATATATACGAGCCTTGCCGCCATCTCTACAAATTCGCTTGCAACGTCCATATCCGCAAGCTGCATCTGCCGCACATAGTCGAGATACTGCTCGACAAGCTGCAAAATAGGTATATCGTTTATATCTATTTTATGCTTGCTTATCAGGTGCAGGAGCAGATCCATAGGTCCCTCAAACACCTCTAACTTGTATGATAAAGCTTCCATAAAAAACTCCGTTTATATTATAAGGTCTGCAAAAGTAACAAATGCTTTGAACAAGAAGTTCGACATTGCCGATATGGGCTTTGAAAACGCGCCCGTGAGCAGAAGCACCATAATCGCAATCATTATATATCTTTCATACTTCATTATTTTAAAGTATGTTTCGGTGGGCAATATCGCGGTGAGAATACGCGAGCCGTCAAGCGGCGGTATGGGAATGAGGTTAAACACCGCAAGATTTATATTTATGATTGCACAGTAAAGGAAAAACACAGAGAAAGCCGTGGCGATAATTCCGCCCGAGGAATATCTATATATCGCGACATAACAGAATGCGCTCAAAAGCGCAACCAAAAGGTTTGACACGGGGCCTGCGAGCGCAATAAGCGCCATTGCAAGCTTTTTATTTTTAAGTTTTGTTTTATAAGGATTTACCGGCACGGGCTTTGCATAGCCGAAGCCGACGAGAAGAATCATCAGTGCGCCGAGCCAATCGACATGAGCGAGCGGTGAAAGCGTAAGTCTGCCGCTCACTCTTGCGGTGTCGTCACCCATTTTATCCGCTACCCAAGCATGGGCGAACTCATGTATGGGCAAAATGCAAAACACCACAAAAGCACTGACGCACAGTCCAACAATTATATCGACCGCGTTGCCGCCGCGTATAAGGTCTAAAAGCATAAAATCATCCTATTCGTTTAACTGCGGTCACCACTCTTGGTATTCCGCTTAAATCGTTTATTGTATCAACACTGCCGCCCGCAAGATAAAAGAACTGTGAAACGTCCTCTGCCTGCGATTCGCCGCATTCTACGGCAATAAAACCGTCTGCTTTGAGCCTCGGCAGCCAAACCGCTGCAAGAATTTTATAAAAATCCAAGCCGTCCGCACCGCCGTCAAGCGCGGTTTTGGGCTCTTTTTGCACTTCTTTTTGCAAAAACGGTATCTCTTCTGATTTTATATAAGGCGGATTTGACAAAATGCAGTCTGCCTCAACTCCGCCGAGAAGCGATTTATCGGCAATGTCACCGCATATAAGCTCAACATTCTTTACCTTGTTGAGTTTTATATTCTTTTTAAGATACTCGCAGGCTTCTTTTGATTTTTCAACCGCATATACCTTGGCTTTTGGGAACTGCTTTGCAACGCTTATCGCAATGCATCCGCTGCCCGAGCAAAGGTCAAAAACAACGGGTTCTTTCACATTTGAAAGCCGCACCTTAGCAGTTTCGGGTAAAAGCTCGGTTTCGGGGCGGGGTATCAAAACGCCCTCGCCGACCTCAAACGGCAAACCCATAAACTCCCACCTGCCGAGAATATACTGAAGCGGCTCGCCTGCTATGCGGCGGCGTATGAGCGAAAGAAACGCAATTTCGTCTTTCTTTTTAACCTCTTTGTCTTTTTTGAGAGCAAACTGCGTTGAGTTTATTTTAAGAGCGTGCTCCATAAGCCAGCGCGCGTCAAAAAATGCATTTTCAATAAAAGCATAATCGAGCATTTCCGCTCCCTGCCTGTATAACTCATTGACCGTCATTGTTATCATCCTCTGTAAGTTCTACGGGGTAAATGACTTCTTCCTGACCATCGTTTAAACCGAGGCACTCTTTTGTTGCGGCAATCGCAACCTCTATAATATCGTCTGTCGGCTCTTTGGTTGTTATGCGCTGCATCCAAAGACCCGGTGCCGAACTGATTTTGACAAAGAGATTATCATGGCCGCCCGCGTATTTGAGAACCTCGTAGCTTATGCCCAAAAGCACGGGTAAGAGCAGGATTTTAACACACATCCATATAGCTCTCGAAGCACGAAGCTCCGGAAAAAGCACCGCAACAAGTGATGTGACAAGTATGCTTATGAGAATAACGAGAAAAATGAAGCTCGTGCCGCATCTCGGATGAAATCTTGTCTGCGCTCTGACGTTATCCACCGTAAGAGGCAGACCCTTTTCATAGCAAAAGATTGATTTATGCTCTGCGCCGTGGTACATAAATACCCGTCTTATATCTTTCATATAGCTGACTGCAAGCATATAAAGCACAAACAAAATGCCTCTTACAACACCCTCTATCAAGGGTTTATATTTTGTTATGTCGGTTTTTAAAAGCGTCTCTAATCCGTCTGCCAAAAGGCTCGGCAGCCAAACAAAAAGTAAAAACGCGAGCGCAAAGCCGAGCACTGCCGAGATAACGCCTATAACCGTCATCATTTTAGGACCGAAATGATCTGTCAGCCATTTATCGACCTTTGACATATTCTCTTCGCCGCCGTCCTCAATATCCATTGATGTTTTCTCGGCGGATTCCATCATACATTTATATGTGAAAATCATTTGATCCACAAAATTTATCGGACCTCTGATAAAAGGTATTCTTGCAATTTTATGTTTATCTTTTAGCATAGTCTGCTTTTTGAGCTGGGTCTCGATAGAGCCGTCAGGCATTCTCAAAGACATACCGACGCCTTTGGGGCCTATCATCATAATGCCCTCCATAAGTGCGGAGCCGCCTATGCTGTATTTTTTATTTTCTTCAGACATTATTCATCCTCCTGTAAATTTTTTTCGTTTTCTGCCGCTATGGCTGCTTCTATATCCCACTCCTCGCCGAGTTCGACATGATCTATATCAAACCCGAGAGTGACGGTTGTACCCTCGCCGAGCACACTGTCAATATCCAGCGTACCTTTATGGAGCTTAACTATTTCATCTGCAACGGCAAGCCCTATGCCGGAGCCGTGAACAGTCATGTTGGTTTTATAGAATTTTTCTTTGACATGAGGCAAATCCTCTGCCGAAATTCCGCAGCCGGTGTCGCTTATGGTGATTTTTATTTTATCATCCGCAACATCTGCCGTTACGTTAATCTTGCCGCCCTGCTTTGTGTATTTGAGGGCATTGTCAAGTATATTTACAAACACCTGCTTGATTCTGTCCGCATCACCGTCCATAGGAGCGGGAAGGTCGGGTGCGTTATAAACAAGATCCACGCCCTCTCTTGTTGCTCTGTCTTTAAAAGCAAACACAGTCTCGTCAAGCTCGGCAAGAATATCCATTTTTTCAATTCTCAAAGAGAGCGCACCGTTTTGTATTCTTGAAAAGTCGAGCAATTCCTCAACTATTCCCGAAAGACGGGTTGCCTCGTCTATTATGACGTTCATACCTCTTTGAGTAAGTGCGGGGTCGGTGTCGCTGACCTGAAGAATTGTTTCGCCCCAGCCCTTAATGGCGGTGAGCGGAGTTCTCAGCTCATGCGATACAGTTGAAATAAAGTCGTTTTTTAATCTGTCTGCCGTGCTGATTTCGGCAGCCATGTTGTTAATTGAGTCGCAAAGCTCGCCTATCTCATCTTTGTAAAGATAGTGGTCGATCCGTGCGTCCATATTGCCGCCGGCTATGAGCTTTGTTGTCTCGTTAATCTCTTTTATAGGCTTTACGATAGAGCTTACAAATATAAAGCCCGAAATTAAAACAATCAGCGCAATTATAAGAAAGACAAAGCCTATCATGCAGTAAACCGTTATAAGCTGAGAATCCACGGCGTCTAACGAGGTAATATATCTGACCGCACCGCGCACAGCCGAATTATCGTCTTTAATAAGAGTGGTAACGGCCATTATTTTTTCGCCGGATTCTATCTTACCCTCCCAACTTGTAAAAAGGCTTTCGTCTTTTGAATCAAGCGCCTCGTAATAATCCGGCATTTCGGGGTAGCTTATGCCGAAGCCGCTTGATGAAACAATAACCTTGCCGGATTTGTCTATAACCCAGACCTCGGCAGAGGATTTCTCAGAAAATTCGGATACAAAATCTACCGCGCCTGCGGCAAATTCGGCGTCTGTTGTGTAAGAGTTAAAATAATTTGTAACTATACCGCTCGAGTAACTTCTGAGTTTATTATAAACGGTGTCGTAATAATAATTTCTGACAAAAAATCCGCAGACAAAACATATTACAAGAAGAATTGCGACCGTGAGCACAGCCGATCTGAACAACCAGCGCTTTGTAAGCGCGCCGAAGCCTTCTATTCTTTTGATATGCAGCTTAGCCAACGGTCACACCGCCTTTCGTAATAAATTAAAAGTTTTTTATGACACCCATTTGTATCCGAGACCCCATATTGTAAGCAAGTGCTTTGGGTTTGAGGGTTCGTCCTCTATTTTTTTTCTTATTCGTCTTATGTTTACGTCAACTATTTTTTCTTCGCCTGCATGACTGTCGCCCCAGACCTTATTAAGTATTGCCGTTCTGCCTAATGCCGAACCTTGGTTTTGAAAGAAATATTCCATAATCTGAAACTCAACCTGCGTGAGGTCTATCGGAATATTGTTTTTGGTAAACACCCTGTTTTTTGCATTGAGTGAAAATTCACCCGAAACGATTTCATCATCGCTGTTCTCTTTGGGAGAGTTAATCATCGCAACGCGCCTGTAAATCGCGTCTACCCTTGCCATAAGCTCCGACGGTGAAAACGGTTTTGTAACGTAATCGTCCGCACCGTTTAAAAGGCCCGAGACCTTATCCATCTCCTGCGTTTTGGCGGTGAGCATGACAATACCGAGCGTGTTGTCTTTTTTTCTGAGCTGTTTGCAAACCTCAAAACCGTCCATATTCGGCATCATAATATCAAGAAGTGCAACCGCTATATCTCCCGAACAGGCGTCGTATTGCTCAAGAGCCTGCAAGCCGTCGCAAGCCTCAACGGTTTCATATCCGGCACGCTTGAGGTTGATAACTATAAACTCTCTTATCGCCTGCTCGTCTTCTGCAACAAGTACTCTTTTTGTCATTTTATGTTTTCCCCCTGTCTGTCGGTTATGACCGAAAATCCTTTTTTGATGCTGTCGTCGGTAATACCGAATTTTTTGCCCTGTGCCGTAATGATATATTCATAAGACTTGCCGTTATACTCTGTAAGGTTGCTGTATCCTTCTATTCCGCCCGCTCCCACTGTGTGCGAAACAACAGAGAAAAGCATTTCGCCCATGTGTTCTTTTGCGGAGGCATTCCAACGATAAAAATACCACTGCGAATCAAGGCTGCTGACGGTTATTCTGCCTACCCAGCTGCTCGGTATTTCGAGGCTGTAACCCTCCGAATAGTTGTAGAGGTTATATCTTTTTGCCTTTAGCTTTGAATTTTCAAAATCGCACCAGCGAATGTAACAAAGCTCGTCCTCCTGCACTTCTCCCGAGACAACATTTGAAGACCCCGGAATTTTGACGCCTACGGGAATTTCGAGATGCCCGTCCGCGTCTATATCGGTAACATATGTGCGGCTGTTGCGCCAAGTTGCGGAATTTATTTGCTTTTGTGTGTCAAACAAGGGAGCGGAAAGATTCGACGATGCCGAATCCCACACAATAAGCTCTGTTATCATGTCGTGCTCGCCTTTTGCCGCGTCAACGAGCACGGTCACTTTGCCGTCGGCTTTATCGGTGTATATTTTGCTGTAGCCCGAAACATTGCCGTCCAGCGCGGTTTTGCCCACGGACTCGACCTTTTTGCCGTCCTTTGAAATTTTTGCCGCCTGCGCCGAAGCGGATTGAACATTATTTGTATTTTCAAGATTTACAAAGAACAGCTCTTTATGAGAATCGGAGTCTATATCTATCATGTCAAAAAGGCTGTATTGGAACGAGCCCATCTCATAAAAATAATTTGAAGAGTCAAGCGTTGACGGCTCATAGACCGAGAGCTGTTTGCTCAAATTTAACAAATTCCACCCGACAACAACCTCTTTAAGTCCGTCGCCGTTCATATCGTCAAGCACAACGGTATCCACAGAATTGCCGAGACCTTTTACGCTCTTTATATAATCCCATTTGTCGTTGTCTTTGTCCTTATTGAAAATACCTATATTAACGGTGCTTTTTTTGCCTTTTTCAGAGTAAAAAACCATCGCGTCTTCGTTGCCGTCCGAATCAAAATCGTCAATTATAAACGCGGATTTATGCTCGCCGTTCATAGGCGTTTCAAGTTCGACATTCTCGCCGGCAACAGCCTCAAAAGAATCCTGAAGATTTTGATACCCTCCGGCAATTTTGGGCGGGCTCATGAGTTCGTCCGGCGTCTTCATTTGCAGGGAGCAGCCGCTGAAAACAAACATAGCTGTGACAGCCAATAGCATGAGTGCTGTTAAGCGAATTTTCAAAGCAATTCCTCCCTATAATATAATTCATATTATTATAGCACATCGGGCACATATTTTACAATAAAAAACAACATTAAATTTTTATGAATTTTAAGTTAAGAAAGCCCGAAAATTATACAAAAAGCCGCAAAAATATTTTTTTGCGAAATTTAAGCAAACATCGGCGCCGGAAGCGGCATATTATATAGCAAAACGAAAGTGAAAGGAGAAAATTTATGGCAAACGGACTTGTGCCCGACGATACGTTTTATTTAAACTCCGTAAGAGTGAACGAATATCTGCTTAAAGACCATAACATAAACGATATTCCCCTGCCGAACGAGGACTTAACAGAGATTATAGGCATAACGATACACAACACGGATGACTTGCCGGAAGTCGAGGACAGTGCCGAACAATACACGGCGGCAACGATAGACGGTGATATGAAAGATGTTCGCGTGCACTACTATGTTGACGACCTCGGCGCATGGCAAAATCTGCCGCTTAACTCAACAGGCTGGCACGCGGCGGACGGCGACGGTGACGGCAACACAAAAACCATAGCTATCGAAACAATCATGAGCAGTGAAGACGACCCTAATTCTCTCAAAGCAAGAGACAATGCGGCAAAGCTTGCGGCATATCTGCTTTATGAAAACGGGCTTGACGAGAATGACTTATATACGCACAGCTATTGGCTGAATGTCAGAGACGGAATTGAGGGCGACAGAGATTATCTGAACACGCTGCCGAATCCGTACAAAACCTGCCCGATATATATAATCCCTAACTGGTATGAATTTAAAGAACAGGTTGCAGGCTATATTGACGAGCTGAAAAGTGGCGAAGCCACCGCGCGGTTTGACCCGTACCCCGTCGAAGTATCGGTCGGCACGCTGAATGTTCGCGGCGGTCCGGGAATGGATTTTCCCGTTACGGCGCGCATAAATTACGGTGAAAAATACATGATAACCGACCGAAAGAGCAGCGGCGGCATAAGCTGGGGCAAGCTTGATTCCGGCGCCGGGTGGGTAGATTTGCAGTATACCCAAAAAGTATAAAAGAAACTCGCGAATAACTGTTTGCGGTAAACAGCAATAAACCGGCACCGTGACAATCCCTCCGGAATTTGTCGCAGTGTCGTTTTAGCTTTTTATGAAATTTATTTACCGTCATTGTCTCACCTCGATTTTGGGTATAAAAAAGCACCTTGATTTCTCAGGGTGCTTAAAGCTAAATGACGGCATAATCATTCTGGTAATTTTATATCACCAAATCTTTTTTTAAACTCTTCCTCAATTTCTTCTTCTGTCATATTTTTATATTTTTCAGAAATCCCATAATTTCTATCATCGCATATATATTCATCATTCATGTATATCACCTACAACTTATAAAATTTTTATAAATTCAAATTCAAATGCCTTGCTTAATATTTCAAGAGATTTTTCCATTGCTGTTATTTCTGAATATTTTTTAAAATGCATCATTGTAACATCCCAATCATCTTGAGTGATTATATTATTCGGTTTTGTATAATAATATACGCTACCATTATGGCCAACCGTTATTCCACAGACATTTTCATTCAGTAACAGTACATTTATGTCGCTGATACTTGGCGGTAGTCCCTTTGGATGGTTATGTATAAGAATTATTTGCTCACCTTTCTTATCCGTTAAATTTAGAGAATCTGTAAATCTTTTGGTTCTCTTTACCGCAGAAATGTTGTGTTGCGTTGTAATTCTTCCTATTTCTTCACCGGAATTAAGGCTGATAGCATAGATTTCTTCAGTTTGCGAAAGGTCCCTATTGCTTAATGCCCATTTTGCACGCGTCTTAATAGCTTTTGATACCTCCGGATTTGAAGATAATTTGTCAAAAGCCTCATCATATTCTTTCGTGTCAACAACAGACCAGTCAACCGCAAAACTGCTTTCTTTTGTTTTCTTTTGTGAAGATTTCTCTGCTATTATACCACTGTTTTATGAACTTGCAACTTGTTTTTTGATTTTCGGCAGCTTGACATCGACCTTGCCGAGGCCGTCGGCTTTAATCGGTCATGGCAAAATAAAAAAAAGCTATAATCCGCACCGGCACTTTATTATTCGGCTGACTACTGTGGATTATAGCTTTATTATTGAACTGCGCCTAATTCGGCAGCGTCTGTTTTAATATTGATATATTTTAATCGAGGAAATCTTTAAGCTTTTTGCTTCTGCTGGGGTGACGAAGCTTTCTCAAAGCTTTTGCCTCTATCTGACGGATTCTCTCTCTTGTAACATTGAAGTATTTGCCGACTTCCTCAAGAGTGTGCGGATGTCCGCTTTCAAGACCGAAACGCATTGAAAGAACCTTTGCCTCTCTGGGAGTCAGAGTTTGAAGAACCTCATCAAGCTGCTCTTTAAGAAGCAGTATTGAAGCGGCGTCTGCCGGTGCCGGTGCGTCATCATCGGGAATAAAATCGCCGAGGTGGCTGTCCTCTTCTTCGCCGATGGGAGTTTCGAGAGATACCGGCTCCTGTGCCACTCTGAGAATTTCTCTGACCTTGCCGACGGTCATGCCGAGCTCGTTGGCAATCTCTTCTGCGGTTGGGTCTCTGCCGTTTTTATGGAGCAGCTGGCTGTTGGTTTTCTTGACTTTATTTATTGTTTCAACCATATGAACGGGAATACGAATCGTTCTCGCCTGGTCGGCAATGGCTCTTGTTATCGCCTGACGAATCCACCATGTTGCATAGGTCGAGAACTTAAATCCCTTTGTGTAGTCGAACTTATCAACAGCTTTTATAAGACCGAGGTTGCCCTCTTGGATAAGGTCAAGGAACTGCATACCTCTGCCGACGTAGCGCTTTGCTATGCTGACAACAAGACGAAGGTTTGCCTCGGCAAGTCTTTTCTTTGCTTTTTCGTCATTGTCGGCAATTCTTATCGCAAGCTCAATCTCCTCCTCGGGGGTGAGCAGCGGAACTCTGCCTATTTCTTTAAGATAGACCTTGACCGGGTCGTCCGTACCCTGCACCTTATCGTCTGCGGCAATAACATTCATTTCGTTGGTCTTGGGAATATCCATATCAAAATCAATATTCTCAAGTGACGCGCTGTTAAAATCGTCGATAATTTCGATATTCTGATTCTCAATAGTCTCATAGAGCTTATCAAGCTCTTCAATATCAAAATCCATCTCCAAAATAGCGGCGTCAATATCCTGAGTGGAAATCTTGCCGTTATTTGCCTTGCCTTTTTCAATCAAAGCCTTGATTGTCATTTTTTTGTCGGTGTTTTCCATAGCTTGTCTCCTTATGTTATACATCCGTCGGGAAGTCGGGCTCCCCTTTAAGATTTTTTCCTGAATAGATTCAAAAATTCCTCCGGCGTTGTGTCGGCAGGATTTACGGCGTTCTGCTTTGCCTTTTCCTGCTTCATAACGTTTATGCAGTCTTCACATTCGCCGAGAGTGCTGCTGATTTCTTTTTTCATTGCAATAAACTTTGCGAGTCTGCCGTTCTCCTGCGGGGTAAAGTCTGCCGAAAGCATTGAAAGTTCTATACTTCTGCCGCCGTCCAACCTTTGCGAAAGCGAGGAATAAACGCGGCGGTTAAAGTCTGTGATAAAAACGTCCTCCGAGAGCTTGTCCTTCAGTTTAAAATAAAACTCCGGATTGTTAATTATTGACGAGAGCAGCACATCCTCTGCCCTGGCGGCGCGAACATGACCTTTTCTCTCCGGGTTAATATCGTCTTTGGGCGAAGCAGCGTTGCGCTTGATTTGCTCAAACTCTCGCCTTTTCTCCGCCGACCTTTTTGCGGACCATTTACGCTTGACCTCGCTCATTATCGCATCTTTGCTCACATCAAGCTCTGAGGAGAGCTTTGAAGCGTATATATCCCTCTCTATCGCGCCGCATGAAGCGAGAAGCTCCGCGACCTCAGAGAGAAATCCCACCTTGCCGTCCGGCATTGAGAGGTCATATTTTGAGCGGATTTTTAAAATTCCGTATTCAATGTCGTTTGCCGCACCGTCAAGCAGTGCTTTAAATCGCTCTTTGCCGTAATTTTTTATTATTTCATCCGGGTCCTTGCCGCCCTCAAGGCGAAGCACTCTTATTTTAAGCCCCGTTTCGGAGAAAATGCGTATAGCCTTTTTTGTTGCCTCCTGCCCCGCTTCGTCGGCATCGTATGAAATAATCACTTCGTCGGCATATCTGCTTATAAGGCTCGCCTGCTCTCTTGTGAGCGCAGTGCCGAGCGAAGCGACGGCGTTTGTGAAGCCCGCCTGGTGAAGCGCGATAACGTCCATATATCCCTCTGCAAGAATGAGCGCGCTCGGATTGCCGTTTTTGGCAAAATTGAGTGCAAAGACGTTGTCGGTCTTTTTATATATCAGCGTGTCGGAGGTGTTGACGTATTTCGGCTTTGAATCGTCAAGCACACGTCCGCCGAAGGCAATTATGTTGCCGCGAAGGTCAATAATAGGCGTCATTACGCGGTTTCTGAAGTTATCGTAATAGCTTGTTTTGCCGTTTCTTTCGCTTCTTTTTACCAGATTTGCATCGTAAAGCTCCGACAAAGAGAAGCCTTTTTCACGCATATGGTTTATCAGAGTATCCCAGCTGTTCGGCGCGTAGCCCATACCGAAATGTCTGATTGTCGACATGGACAGACGGCGTTTGTTTTTGAGGTAATCAAGTGCCTCCTCGCCGCCCTTATTTATCAGGCAATCATGAAAAAACCTTGCCGCCTCGCGGTTTGCCGCAAACAGCCTTTGACGGTGCTTTGCGAGTGAATCGTCATAGCCGTCGCTCGGCATCTGCATACCTGCGCGGTCTGCCAAGAAACGCACGGCATCGCGATAATCAAGGTTTTCTATTCGTCTGATAAATGTTATAACCTCGCCGCCCGCACCGCAGCCGAAGCAATAAAAAGACTTTGTATCGGGGTAAACGGTGAACGACGGCGTTTTTTCGTTGTGGAAAGGGCAAAGTCCTTTTAAAATCTTGCCCTGTCTTTTTAAATTGACATAAGTCGATATAACGTCTTCTATATCGTTTCTGTCTCTGAGTTCAGATAAAAATTCATCGCTGAATGCCATAATATCCGCCCCCTTACATCATCCAGGAGCCGGGCACAAACAAGCGGTTAAAGGTATGAACCGCGTATCTGTCGGTCATGCCGGCGATGTAGTCGCAAGAGGCTCGCTGCGGCCCCTCTTTGAGACAGATGAGAGTGTATTCTTCCGGAAGCTCAATCGGATGCTGAGAAAAATATTCATACAACCGGCAAATCATGTCTATTGCCTTTTTCTCTTCGCTTTTGCACACGGGGTTAGTATATACGTTTTTAAACATAAACTCGTGTATCTCGTCAAAATAAAGCTGAGTGTTGTCATCAAGGCAAATTTCGTCTGTGCTGTTATCAATACAAGATTTTACAAGTGTATTTATACGCTCCGACTTGTTAAAGCCCAGAGCCTGTCTTATTTTAAGCGGAATATCGTCTTCTGTTATAACCTTGGCATGTATTGCATCGTCAATATCGTGGTTTATGTAGGCTATTCTGTCGGCAAGTCTCACCACTCTGCCCTCAAGAGTGAAAGCCTGTTCGCCGCAGGTGTGGCGGACTATGCCGTTTCGCACTTCTTCTGTAAGATTCAGCCCCATGCCGTTTTTTTCTATAATATCAACAACCCTAAGACTCTGCTCATAATGTTTGAATCCGTCGGGGCAAACACTGTTGAGAGCGCGCTCGCCCGCGTGACCGAACGGGGTATGCCCAAGGTCATGACCGAGAGCTATCGCCTCTGTCAAATCTTCATTAAGGCGCAGAGCTACGGCAATTGTTCTTGCAATCTGCGAGACCTCAAGAGTATGAGTAAGTCTTGTGCGGTAATAATCGCCCTCGGGTGAAAGAAAGACCTGGGTCTTATGCTTTAAGCGCCTGAAAGAGTTGCAGTGAATTATTCTGTCTCTGTCGCGCTGAAAGCAAGTGCGGATTTCGCATTCTTCTTCTTTTCTGAGCCTGCCGCGGCTTTTATCGGCAAAGGACGCATAGCGTGAGAGCAGCAAATGCTCGTTTTCACAGGTGATTTCTCTGACTGCTTTTTTCATAATACGTCTCCTTTCGCCAAAGCTGTTAAAATCTCTCTAATAAACTTATACGCCGCAAATCGGCATATTCCTTTTATTTTTTTATATTTTGCAAAAAATTTCTCCGCTCTTTTGTGCTTTTAGCTTGCCGAAGCTCGCATCGCTGAGTTTTGCAGAAAATTTGCCCTCGCTTTCGGAAGGGATATGAAAGTCGACTGTCACATTTTCTTCAAAAGAAGTATTGTCAACCGTTCCGCCGAATTCGGGAATAAGAGAGCTTATTTTGCCGTAGAAATTGTAGTCACACTCTACTTTCATCACACTGCAAAGGTGCATTACGGCAACCTCACCCGCATCTACGGCTATTTTGGCAGTGTGCGAATATGCGCGCACCAAGCCGCCCGCGCCGAGAAGTACACCGCCGAAATATCTTGTTGCGACAACCGCGCAATCGGTAAGTCCCTCTTTTAAAAGCACGTCAAGCACCGGACCCCCTGCCGTTCCCTGCGGCTCGCCGTCATCGGAATAGCGCTGAATATTTCCGTCTCTTAAAACATAGGCATAAACATTGTGGGTTGCATCCCAATGCTTTGATTTTATCTCGTTTATAAACTGAGTTGCCTGCTCCTTGGTCGTCACCGGCTTAATATAGCCGATAAAACGCGAGCGGCGCTCGACAAACTCGGCAGAAGACTGCTTTGCAACGGTCTTATACTCCATAAATATCACCAAAAAAGCAGCGGTGCAAAAAACTTGCACCGCTTGCCGATTATTTATCAAGATTGTAACGCTTCTTGAATCTGTCAACACGTCCGCCTGTATCAACAAGCTTCTGCTTACCTGTGAAGAAAGGATGGCAGCTTGAGCATATATCAACACGCATATCGCTTTTTGTTGAACGAGTCTCTATAACAGCACCGCATGCACAGCGTACCTGTGTGGGCTCATATTTCGGATGAATTCCCTGTTTCATCATTTTCACCTCTTTCGGTCTCAATTACGCAAAAGCTATTTTAGCACACTATCTTTTAAATTGCAACTGTTTTTTGCAATTTTTTATAAATTATAAAAACCGCCCGTTTCAATGCCCCAAAAAGAGCAAACGGACGGCAAATATTATGTAGAATTACGACGCTTTAAGATTAAGTCTGAGCTTATCCGCAATCATGGCGATAAACTCTGAATTTGTAGGCTTGCCTCTCGAAGACTGTATGGTATAGCCGAAATATGACGATAAAACGTCAACATCTCCCCTATCCCACGCAACCTCAATGGCATGCCTTATTGCGCGCTCAACTCTTGAAGGCGTAGTCTGAAAATGCTTTGCGACCGTGGGATAAAGCACCTTGGTAACCGAGCCCATCATATCGGGATTTTCTATCGAAAGCATAATAGAATATCTGAGATACTGATAGCCCTTTATGTGTGCCGGAACGCCTATCTGATGCATTATGTCGGATATTACTATCTCTATGCTCGGAGTATCCGTTTTCTCCTGCACGGCAGAACCGCTCCACTCATGCATCTGAAGCAAGCGCTGAGCCATAACCTCAACGTCAAACGGCTTTAAAAAGTAATAATCGGCGCCTGCCGAGAGCACTTCTCTCTCAAACCTCGGGTTATCAACGCCCGAAAGAACAACCGTCATAGGTCTTTTTACGTTCTTCATCTCACTCATGTTTTTCAAAACACCCAAAGCGTCCACGTGAAGCATAAACGCATCCATAATCAGAATATCGGGGCAATCGGTCTTGATTTTTGTAAGAACCTGCGAGCCGTCCTTATCGACCATCACCACATCATACCCGTATGTGCTGAGTGTTCTGAAGCATTTCTGCGAGAACTCCGTGTTGTTTTCTGCTAACATTACTTTAATTGACTTATTCATGTCTTTTCATCCCCCATGTGAATTTAATTCACAAACATCTTATCACCTATTCTCCCATCTGTCAACACTTTATTTGGAAAAAACTGGAATTTTTTGGAAAAAAGCGGGAAATAACGCTATTCCCCGAATTGTGCTAAACTCTGACTTTAGTTTACTATTTAAAAAATCTTCTTGTAATAAAAAGTCGAATAAAAATGCAAAAAATATTATCCTGTTGCTTTCTGCGCCGTCGTTTTCAGGTGTTTTTCCACGCTTCCTCGCGTTTCAAAATACATATACGGATGCCGTTCGGCAAAAAAATACAAAAAGCAGAACATACCGCCAAGATATGCTCTGCTTAAATTTACAAATAACGCCATGATATTAAATTCACAAATTCAAAACCGCCACGCCCGCAATAAACGCCAAAACGCCCATGCACAAGCTAAGGTTACCGGAGGCTTCGCTCTTTTTGCGTCTGCTTACTCCGTCAAAAATAAGCGCAGCCGAAATTATCCACATCCACACAGCAAAAAACAAAGCCGTATGAAATTCAAAGTACATTGAAATTAAAAACACCATGAACATAAACATGGACACAATACCGATTATCAGCCACGGTAGTGTTATTTTGGGAAAGCCGTCATCGCCTGACGGTCGCCTGCCTTTTTTGCCGCCGTTTGACATAAGCTGTCACTCCTGCCTTGTTATGAGCAAATTGTAGCAAAAAAATATAATTTAGTCAAGAAATCGGAGAAATTTTATTGCAAAAATACCACAAGTGCACAAAAAAGCGGTATGAATTTAATGTTATTTGACTTTTGTGCCGAATTTTCATAAAAAGCTTGAAAAACATATGCAAAAATGATACTATATATCCACATATATAATGTTTTATTTAAGGAGTGGATGTTTTGTGAAAACGGCAAAGAGATTATTGGCGTCTCTTATGAGTGCAATAATCATGATGACCGCAATTTCAACGTCATTTACCTTTTTACCCTCGGTCGGCTTGACGGCGAAAGCGGTATCTTATGAAAAAGCTTATAAGAATGAGTATTATTACCCGCCCGGCACTAAGTTTATTGAATATATCGGCGTTTATTTCAGCTCAAAATCTGCCGACAAAGCCCAAAACGGCGTAAGAAACGGCGGATATACGCTGATTGACACCGACTGCAACTCGGGCGGCGGCGGATATTATATCTATATGGGATATAAAACCACAACTGATATTACACGCGCGCTTCGTTCAGTCAGATTCACGCACAAAACCAAAAACGATGTTAACTCAATATCATCTGCGGTAAACGGAACAAACTGCACATACTGGATAATCGGCAAAGACCATGAGGGAACGGCAAACGACATGACTGACCCTTCCGCTCTTATGGACGGCGCGGTTGACCTTAACGAGGACGCAAAGGGTTCTTACATATACACCTATGCCTCAAGAGATTACAATGCGGGCGCACCGATAACGAGTGTTTCGATAGACTCCGAAACTTCGACTTCCGGCTGCGAAACCTCAAAGTGGATAGAAGATCCCACTACCCTTGCCGAGCTTAACGAAGGCACAAAGAAGCACAACAGAGATCTTTACTTCCATTACAGCTGTGTCCCGGTTGACTCATCTGCTCTTCGCGACGCAATGGATAAAGCGAGACTTGTCATCGATAACAGAGCCGGATATGTCTCTGTTTCGGCAGTACGAACCGCGCTCGGCAATGCAGAGCCCTGTATAGAAGCTCTTGATAAATACGCCGCGAGCACATACACACAGGCAAACATAGACAGCTACACGGCGGCTATCAACAATGCTTTAAACGCTTTGCAAACCAAAATTTCACTTGATGCAAACGGCGGCACAATCTCGGGTGCTGCAACCACAAGTGCCAATGTAACAATAGGCCTCAAAACTTCGGTTGCGATGGATGTTTCACCCTATGTTCCCGTAAGAACAGGCTATACCTTCCTCGGCTGGGCAGATAATAAAAATGCGGTTAACGGCAGTAAGAGCACTATAAACGTTACATTTTCCCAAACCATATATGCCGCATGGAAAGCCGGCACCTACACAGTCAGCTTTGATGCAAACGGCGGCACCTGCCCCGACAGCAGCAAATCAGTCACATATAACTCGGCATACGGCACACTGCCCATACCCACACGCACCGGATACGGCTTTGACGGCTGGTTCACTTCGGCTCAGGGCGGCAGCGCGGTTGATGCCGACACGGTAATGTCTACGGCAAGCAATCACACTCTTTATGCTCACTGGATTGCAAACACACATACTGTAAGCTTTGACGCAAACGGCGGCAAATGCTCCGACAGCAGCAAATCGGTCGCATATGACTCGGCATACGGAGAGTTGCCAGTTCCCACAAAGGACTGCTACAACTTTGAGGGCTGGTTCACCGCAAAAGACGGCGGCACACAGGTAAAATCCGACACAAAGGTTTTAACGGATTCAAACCATACGCTTTATGCTCACTGGGCACTTAACGAGCACGATTATAAAAAGTCATATGTTGTTGAGCCTACATGCACGGAGCGCGGCTACACGGTTTATATTTGCTTGCGCTGCAACGCTGTTATGTACGGCGACTACACCCCTGTCGACGAAAATGCGCATGACTGGCACATAGTTTCATCTGATGAAACCACACACACATATCAATGCAGTTTTTGCTTAAATACAAAAACAGAAGCACACAAAAAGGATATGGACGGCAAGTGCATATGCGGAAGCGAATTCAGCGACGGCGCATATACTGTCGATATTCTTCTCAACGGTCAGACCGTTTGCTTTAAATATATGAAGCTTGGCAAACAGTTTGATTCAAGCACCTTCTCTGTTCCCGTAAAATACAGAGCACCTGAATACAGAGTAGGCCACAAAACCGTTCTCACACCCAAAGGGGATTACGGTGTAGCCGAAAACGGCGACGTTCAGCAGTATGACGCAAGCTTTGTTCTCACCGATTATGCTTCGCAGAAATTCACCGTAACAACGGTTGACGGCTCAAACAAAACCTCGGCTCAGTATTCTTGGGAGCAAAAAGCAACCGCTAAAGCAACCGGCACGGGATTCCTTTACTGGAAGGACGAATACGGCAACGTGGTAAGCACATATAAGACATATTACTTTCTTGCCGTTAAAGACACAACACTTACGGCAGTTTATTCAAATGCCGAAACGCAGTCAAAAGCATTTATAAAAACCAACTTTGCCGAAAAGGGCGATGACGGTTCTCTCACCTTCTATTCCGAGCGCTGCGTAAATTATAAGAGCTATAAGATACTCAGCCACGGCATACTCTTGGCACCGTCAAGCGCAGTCGGCAATGATTACAACACTCTTTACAATTCGCTTGTATGCTCCGGAGGCAACAGCAAGGTTCTCGTTTATGACAAGCCTGTTGCAGAGGGTCAGACGACATCGAAATGCTACGGTCTGTTCACGGTTGCAATACCCGAGAGCTACCTCACGGCAAACGGCCTCGGCGGCGAGCTTTGGTATGCAAGAGCATATGTCCTTGTCGAAACGGCAGACGGCAAGCTCGAATATCACTACGGCGACATAGGCGAGTATGATTTATCACAGGAAAAAGCACAGTTTGTAAGAAGAACAGACGTCAAGAACGATAACCTTCTCGTTCAGTCGGCAGATTAAGGAGGAAAAACATGAATTACGAAAAACCGTTTATCAGAGCGCAAATATTCACGGTGCAAGATTTTCTTACGGATTCGTCTAATGATGATGAACTTCCTCCCGACCCCGACGAGGATCACGACGTTTTCCCCGACGCATTCGGCGACGCATTGAGCAATATATTTGAACTTTAATAAAGACGCAAAAAACTCCCTGAATTTTGATGAAGTTCAGGGAGCTTTTTTATATGTCGGTCACAATCGCTTTATTACCGTGACTTTCGACTATTTTGACTAAATCATCTGTTTTGAGCCAAACGGTGGCGGTGTTGTCGTTCGGGTGAACACAGATTACAAAGACGCTAAGTTTAACGGTGAGGTCACTATTGCCGACGGTGCAAACGCAGCCCTCTCCGGCGGTTCGTTTGCAAAACTTACCGTTGAGGGTGATAAGACCTGCGCCGAGGGCGGTATCAAATATCACTACGGCGATGTTGCGAAATATGCTTTTGAAGCAAGCGACAACAGAGTGTTTTCAAGACTTGACAATCCGGGCAAAATAAATGACAATAGTCCGGTAGAAACCGTAGCATAGTAAGGAGGATTTGAAATTGAAACACGAAAAGCCCGATATAAAAGCGCAGAAATTCACAACACAGGATTTTCTTTCGAATTCGTCCGTTGACGATGATCTTCCTGGTTTACCGGACAAGGACCATGAAGTTCTTTCGGATTCATTCATGGAATTTTTAGGCAAATACTTTAGAATCTGAGCCACGGGGTTCATATAAAAAATAAAAGGCGTTTCCTTGCAAAAGCAGGGAATCGCCTCAACAATTTAAAAGGGGCTGTAAAAATTTTCGTTTTTGCAGTCCCTTAATTTTATGCACTTATTACTTCTTTTAATATCTCTATACCTTTTTTAAGCTCAGCCATAGGGATATTGAGAGCCGGCAAAAGCCTTACCTTATCCTTGGCAGTGAGCACGAGCACTCCCCTGTTAAGGCACTCTTTGAGT
>ENA-ORSL01000952-ORSL01000952.1-human-gut-metagenome-genome-assembly--contig:-NODE-952-length-26444-cov-5.484937_pt1 | contig 26444 bp, 20 predicted proteins | sample MGYA00242190_ERZ509157 | MGnify/ENA primary metagenome ERZ509157 (study PRJEB26280, sample SAMEA2338664) | human gut metagenome | biome: human gut; feature: human-associated habitat; material: faeces...
ACCGCCGCCAGTGGCGGAAACAGGGAGTCGCTGTTGGGGCAGCGGCCAGCAAGACGCAAGCAAAGCGCTACGGATGCTGGGTGCCGCAACCCGGGCAGCGGCACGGCGTTAGCCGTGACGGAGAGGTTATCTTTTGGCTAACTCACCATTTATAATACCATAAAAATATGTTAGAATAAATACAAAAACCACCGAAAGAAAGGAAAACATCATGGAGATCGAGCGCAAGTGGATGGTAAACGGCTGGCCGGAGGGTCTGGCGCTGAAAGAGGAGTTTGCCATGCGGCAGGGCTACATCAGCGTGCGGCCCACCGTCCGCATCCGGGAAGAGGCCCTGACGGGCGGCAAGACCCACTACGTCCTCTGCTTCAAGTCGGGCGGCGGGCTGGCGAGGGAAGAGATCGAGCGGGACATCGACCCCGAACTTTTCAATGACCTCGAGACCAAGATCATCGGCAGGCCCCTCATCCCGAAGCTCCGCCGCAGCTACCTGCTGCCGGACGGTGCGGTGCTGGAAGTGAATCATGTGGACGAGGGCCAGCCGACGGAGTTCTGGTACGCCGAGGTGGAGTACCCCACAGTAGAGGCAGCCCGCAGCTGGCAGCCCGCCTGCCGCCGTGGGCCTCGCGGACTACCTCAGCGACGAAGTCACCGACCAGCCCGGCCAGAGCATGGGGGCCTATTGGGAGCAGACCCGGGGCTGAGCCGACGAAAGTTGTGGAAAAACCTTGAAGATTATGATATGATGGTCGTATCACTCATACTGCGGCCCCGGACGGGCCGGGAAAGAAGGAAATAACTACGAAACGACCCAAATTCACGCTGTCTGTGCAGTACAATTCGCCGGTCATCCTGACATTTTTCCTCCTCTCACTGGGGGTGCTGTTCCTGGGCCAGTACACCGGCGGCTGGACGACCACCCATCTGTTCAGCGTTTACCGTTCCTCGCTGAAAGACCCGCTGTTTTACATTCGGCTCTTCGGCCATGTGCTGGGCCACGGCAGCTGGGACCATTTCCTGAACAATATGCTGCTTCTCCTCGTCGTCGGCCCGCCGATGGAAGAAAAGTACGGCAGCCTGCCTCTGCTCAAAGGCATCCTGCTCACGGCCCTCATCTCGGGCATTCTGCAGTGTGCGTTGTTCCCCCGCACGGCGCTGCTGGGCGCGTCGGGCATCGTCTTCATGCTCATCATGCTGGCATCCCTGTCCGGCTTCTCGGGCGGCATCCCCGTCACCATGCTGCTGGTGGCGGCGCTCTATCTGGGCCAGCAGGTCTATGACATCATCTTTGTGCGGGACAACGTGGCCAACTTCATGCACATCGTCGGCGGCGTCTGCGGCACAGTGTTCGGCTACGTCAATGCGGGGCCGCGCAGGAAACGGAAACACTAGCCCTCTCAGGCGCTGCGCGATGCCAGAGAGGGCGGCTAAGAACAAGCAAATTTTATCATTCGTGTGGTTTTGTCGCTTGCTTTTTGATGGGCAGCGCTCTATTATATCATTTGTACAAATATTTCCCTTCGAATTTTAACAAAATCACCAAATGTAGTTTATCGGACGGAGGTTGTTTATGAGACGACTGCGCAGCCCATCCCCGGGGATGAAACTGCAAAAAAATCACGACAAAGGAGGACGGACGCTTTGAACGAACACGAAAAACCACAGATAGACTTCATGCACAAGCTTGCGCGCCAGATCGTGGAACGCCGCAACCTTGTGTTCCTGTTTGTCATTCTGGCTGCCATCTTCACGGTGTTCTCGGTGCGGTGGGTCAAGGTCGAGACCGACATGACCACCTACCTGCCCAAGACCTCGGAGACCCGCATGGGCCTTGACATCATGGACGAGCAGTTCACGACCTACGGCTCTGCCGACGTCATGGTGGCCAACATCACGCCCGCTGAGGCCGATGAGCTTTCCGACCGGCTCACCGAACTCAAGGGCGTCCAGATGCTGGACTACGACGACACGACCGACCATTATAATAAGGACGCAGTGTCAGCCCTTTACTCCATCACCTTCGACTACCCCGAGGACGATGACCAGTGCCTCGAGGCCCTCGACCGGGTGAAGGAATACCTCGCCGACTACGACATCTATGTCTCCACCTCGCTGGGCAACACCCAGCAGGAGACCATTGATGCCGAGGTACGGGTCATCATGGTGTACGTTGCCGTCATCATCGTCATCGTCCTGCTCCTGACGTCCCAGACCTACGCCGAGGTGCCTGTCCTCATCCTCACCTTCGTGGTGGGCATGATCCTGAACATGGGTACAAACTTCATGCTCGGCACCATCTCCTTCGTGTCCAACTCGGTCACGAACATCCTGCAGCTGGCGCTGTCGCTGGACTACGCCATCATCTTCTGCAACCACTTCAAGGAAGAACACCAGACCATGCCTCTGAAGGAGGCCGTCATCGAGTCCCTGAGCAAGAGCATCCCCGAGATCAGCTCCAGCTCCCTGACCACCGTCGGCGGCCTTGTGGCTATGCTGTTCATGCAGTTCCGCATCGGCTCCGATATGGCCATCTGCCTCATCAAGTCCATCCTCTTTGCGATGCTCTCGGTGTTCGTGGTCATGCCCGGCCTGCTGATGCTCTTCGGACCCTACATGGATAAAACCAAGCACAGGAACTTCGTGCCGGAGATCCCCTTCGTGGGCCGCTTTGCATGGCACACCCGCAAGGTCATCCCTGTCATCTTCCTGGTGGTCATCCTCATCGGTTACCACTTCTCGAACCTTTGTCCCTACGCCTACGGCTACGATGTCATCAAGGTGCCGAAGATGAACGAATCCCTCATCGCGGACCAGATGATCGAAGAAAACTTCACCAAGTCGAACCTCGTGGCACTCGTCTACCCCAAGAACGACGATTACAGCATCGAGAAAAAGATGCTGGAGGAGCTGGAAAGCTGCGATGAGATAGACTCCACCAAGGGTCTGTCCAACATCGAGGCCCAGGACGGCTATATGCTGGAAGACGAGCTCACCGCCCGCCAGTTCTCCGAGATGGCCGATCTGGACTATGAGGCCGCCCAGATGATCTACACCGCCTACGCCATCGAGAACGAGGAGTACGGCCAGGTCATCGGCAACTTCGCATCCTATAAAGTGCCGCTCGTGGATATGTTCCTCTACGTCTGCGACGAGGCCGACACCGGCATCGTCTCCCTCTCTCAGGAAGACCTGGACGACCTCCACGACGCCCGCGACCAGATGGAGAGCGCACTGGCCCAGCTGCAGGGCGACGACTACAACCGCGTCCTCATCTACCTGAGCCCCTCTCTGGAACCCGGCCAGACTACTTATGAGTTCACCGACACCATCCGCTCCATCGCCCGGAAGTATTACCCGGACGGCGAGCTCTACATGGCCGGTGACGCCACCAACGAGTACGATTTCCAGAAGTCCTTCGCCATCGATAATGTCGTCGTCAACGTCGTGTCCATCTTTATCGTCCTGCTGGTGCTGCTGTTCACCTTCCAGTCCGTCGGTATGCCCATCCTGCTCATCGTGGTCATCCAGGGCGCTATCTGGATAAACTTCTCGTTCCCGTATTTCATGGGGACCAACCTCTACTTCATGGGCTACCTCATCGTCAGCTCCATCCAGATGGGCGCGAACATCGACTACGCGATCGTCATCGCCACCCGTTTCAACGAGCTGAAGGATAAGATGGAGCACAAGCAGGCCATGATAGAGACCATCAACTTCGCGTTCCCGACCATCCTGACTTCCGGCACCATCATGACCGTGTCCGGCATCCTCATCGGCCAGATGACTTCCGACGCCTGCATCGTGGGCATCGGCCAGTGTCTGGGCCGAGGCACCATCATCTCCATCATCCTCGTCCTCTTCGTCCTGCCTCAGATCCTGCTCATCGGCACCCGCATCGTGGACCGTACCTCCTTTGCTGTGCCGAAGCTGGTGGCCCGCAGCAGCGGCAATGGCCGTATGCGCGTCAACGGCATCGTGCAGGGCGAGATCCACGGCTCTGTGGCCGGTACGATGAACGCCATCGTGGACGGCGACGTCCAGCTGACCGTCATCTCGGGCAACGTCTCTCAGGAACTGGACGACAATAAACAACAGGAGGTGCAGAATGAAGACCAGTAACCATCTGCTGCGCCGCCTGACGGCTGCGCTTCTGGCCGCTGTGCTGGCGCTGAGCATCGCACTGCCGGTGTTCGCGTCTGACGACGGCGATACCATTTACATCAACAGCGTCTCGGACCTGCTTTCGCTGGCCAAGAGCTGTGCCTACGACCAGTGGTCGGTGGGCAAGACGGTTATTCTACAGAAAGACCTCTCCCTCGAGGGGATGCTGTGGGAGCCCATCCCGTCCTTCAGCGGACAGTTCAAGGGCAATGGCCACACCATCTCGGACCTGACCATTACGGGCCAGTATTCCCCGGCGGGCCTCTTCGGCATCGTGGAGGAACAGGGCTCCATCGAATCCCTGAGCGTGCGGGGCATCGTGTCTGTCTCTGACTCTGCCGACACCACCACCGGCGGCATCGTAGGCATCAACCACGGTACCCTCATCAACTGCCAGTTCACCGGCGTCGTCACCGGCGACAGCGAGGTGGGCGGCATCGTGGGCCGCAACGAGTCCGAAGGCACCATCGACCACAGCACTGCCCGCGCCATCGTCACCGGCAAATCTTCCACCGGCGGCATTGCAGGCTACAACCTCGGCGCCATCACCGGCTGCACCAACGTGGGCAGCATCAACACCGAATATCAGGAAGCCTCTCTCGACACCGACGGCTTCACCGCCAAGATGGTGGACCAGATCAACAACAAGATGGCCGCCGCCGATGACGACGCCACCAATTCCGTCACCAACGTCGCCACCGACACCGGCGGCATCGCAGGCCGCTCCTCCGGCATGATCCTGACCAGCGTCAACACCGGAACTGTCGGCTACGAGCATGTTGGCTACAACGTGGGCGGCATTGTGGGCCGCACCGACGGCCTCGTATCCGGCTGTGTCAATCAGGGCCATGTTCTGGGCCGCAAGGACGTGGGCGGCATCGCCGGTCAGGCGGAACCCTATCGCGAACTCGACCTCTCCAAGGACACCATCAAGCGTCTCCGTTCGGAGCTGGATGTTCTGCGCGGCCTTGTCGATGACACCACCGGCGTCGTCGAGAACTCCACCACCAGCATCTCCAATTCCTTCAGCGCCATGACCAGCCAGATGGACACCGCCATTGCAGCGGCACGCCAGCTGGACGATCAGGCCAGCGACTACGGCGACGAGGTGGCTGACGAGATCGACCGCGCCTCCACTCTGCTGGCCGATACCCTCACCAAACTCGAACCCGTCATGGACACCGGCGAAGATGCCATGACCAAGCTGACCGACGCCACCGGAAACCTCAAGTGGGCCATGCGCGAGATGGCCGCTGAGATGCTGATGGCATCCAGCGCCCTCAGCAAGACCAGCGACGGTCTGGGCAAGGTGAGCGACGCGGCCGAGGATGGCCGTGACGGTATGTCGGCTATCTCTGAGGGTATCAAACAGCTGTTGGAGTCTGTTGATACCGGCGATGACAGCGCTGCCTCGCAGGCCATCTCCGGCATCCTCTCCGCATACGACTCCCTGTCCTCGGACAAGAAGTCCGACAAGAACCTCAAGACCGGCATTGAGCTGCTGAAGGTGGCCAACTCCGTGGCCAGCGTCTTCACGCTGGGCAGCGGCATGGCCCCGGCAATGAAGGCCGTCACCGCAGGCATGGGCCTGCTGCGCACGGCGTCCCTCCTGTCCAACGACAGTGACATTGCCCGTGCTACTTCCCAAATCGCAAGTGCTATCGGCACCATCTCTACCATTGCCACCCAGATGGGCGGCATCGTGGGCAGCGCTGCCAAGTCCGTCTCGGCCTCCGACCACCCCGAGCTGGCTGCGGCTCTGACCAAAGCCTCTGACGCGCTGGACGGCATGGGCAGCATCACCGACGGCATAATGGACAACATCAAGGACTGGGTCGGCAATAACGGCGGCGGCAGCATCAAGGATGGTCTCGATCAGCTGAGCGATGCTTCCGACAAGCTGAGCGACGCCATGGATGACCTGAGCGACTCCCTCGACCTGCTCAAGACCGACGCCGCCCTCACCAGCGCAACGCTGGCGCATACCTCTGTGGCTCTGGGCCAGATGCAGGACGGCCTCGGCGGCCTGACCGATATGATGGGCCAGACCCGCGACATCCTCCACTGGCTCAACCAGCAGGACCCCATCAAGGTGCCTCGTCCCTCGGCAGAGCTGACCAACACCAAGGACTCCCTCTTTGATGCTGTCAGCTCCATCAACGACAAGATGAACGACATCAACAGCACCATGCGCACCGCCAGCAACCAGCTGACCGACAAGATGCGCGCCGTGACCGCACAGGTCAGCGTCGTGTCCAACCTGATGCTGGACGCCGTGGAAGAGATCAGCGACCCGGGCAGCAAGACCATCTACGAGGATGAGTCGGAAGACCTCATCGCTTCCCAGTCCGACGGCAAGATCGAGAACAGCATCAACCGCGGCACCATCGACGCCGACATGAACGTGGGCGGCATCGCCGGTACTATGGGCGTCGAGAACCTGCTGGACCCCGAGGAGGACAACAAGGACGAGGGTACCTCGCTGCTGCGCACCTCCTATACCGTCAGCGCCGTCCTCACCGGCAACATCAACGAGGGCAGCATCACCGCCAAGAAGGATATGGTTGGCGGCATCGTCGGCCAGGAGGAACTGGGCCTTGTGACGGCCTGCGAGTCCTACGGCGACGTCACCGGCGTCAATCAGGTGGGCGGCGTTGCCGGTGCGGCCAGCGCCAAGCTCCGCAGCAACTGGGCAAAATGCGCCCTCAGCGGTGAAAAGTACATCGGCGGCATCGTCGGTCAGGGTACCGACAGCGACCTCACCGACGGCAGCCTCATCGCCATCAACAACCGCGCCATCGTCTCTGTGCTGGAAGGCCAGCAGTACGTAGGTGCTGTCTCCGGCGGACAGGACGGCGACTTCTATGGCAACCTCTTCGTCTCCGACGATCTGCAGGGCATTGACCGCCTGAGCCGCGTCGGTCAGGCAGAGCCGGTCACCTATGAGACCCTGCTGGCTCAGGAGAATGTGCCGGACTCCTTCCGCAAGCTGACCCTGACCTTCAAGGCCGACGGCCACATCATCAAGAAGATCAGCTTTGACTACGGTGCGTCCTTCACGCTGGACGACTACCCCGAGATCCCCCAGAAGAATGGATACTACGCCGAGTGGAGCACACCCGTCCTCGACCAGCTCCACACCGACACCGTGGTCAATGTGGAGTACACGCCCTACATCCCGTCTCTGAGCAGCAGCGTCACCCGCGAGAACGGACGTCCCGTTTTCTTCGTGGACGGCTTCTTCGGCGGTTCCAACGCCGTGCAGGTCACCCAGCAGGACATCACAGCCGATGTCCACGGTGTGACAGAGCAGTGGCTGCTGGAGTTCACCGATGACGGCAATGAGACCCACCAGATCCGTTATCTGACCCCCGGCAAGGCCAAGGGCAAGGTCTACGTCAAGCAGGCCGACGGCAGCTGGCATAAGGTGGAGACGGGCAGCTTCGGCAGCTACACCACCTTCACCACTACCGGCACCGAGGTCGAAGTGGCTTTCGTCCCTGCAAAGCTCCCCATCTGGGCCTTCTGCGCCGGCGGCGCAGCCCTGCTGGTGCTGCTCCTTCTGCTGGCAAAGCGCATCAAGTCGAAGCGCGGCCCCAAGGGCGAAAAGCCCCGCAGGGAGAAGAAGAGCAAACAGCCCGAGACGGCGGACACCCCCGCCGATGAGCTGGATACCCCCATCTCTGAGACGGATATGCAGTAAGTTATAAGAAAAGCAGGAGCTCCATCCGAATGGATGGGGCTCCTGCTTTGTTTGTAGGTTAGGCTCGTCTTCGTACAACCTCTCAGTCTCGCTGCCGCTCGACAGCTCCCCTAGTAGGGGAGCCTCTGGCGAAGAGATGAGGCTTTCCGCCATGCCAAAGCCTCCCCTCGGTAGGGGAGGTGGCACGGCGAAGCCGTGACGGAGAGGTTAGAACAACAGCCTCTTTATTTTTATTGATGCATTTTTACCAGCCGCTCGTTCAACGCCCGCAGGCCGTCCCGCACCTCGGCGGGCGAGACGACTTCTATCTTGCCACCGAAGCCGCAGACCCAGCCGTAGAACTGGTCGCTGACGCAGACGGGGACGTCGAAATGGAAGTGCTCCTTCCCTTCCGGCACGAAGATGGGCGAAGCGCCGAAGCGCTCCCGCATGGCTGATTCAAGGTCGGAAGTACACCGCAGGGTGACTCTATACTCCGGCCCGCCGAACATCTGGAAATGCTTTTTCAGGTAGGCGGGCAGGTCGAGATCCGCGAACTGCTCTTTGCCGCGGCGGGGCTCGTCCAGCACCGTGACGCCGGCCATTTTATCCACCCGGTAATGGCGGATGCCCACCGGTTCCTTCTCGTCCTGATAGGCGATGAGGTAGTAGCAGCCGTTCTCCCACGCCATCTGCCAGGGGCTGATGGTGTAAGGCGCGGGGCGTCCCGCCTTTTTGTAGCGGAAGCGCACCATCCTGCCGGTGTTGATGGCCGTAAAGAGGGCGTCCACGCTGTAGGGCAGGTCTTTGTTGGCGCTCTTGGGGCGGCCATCGACATAGACCTGACGCTGGAGCTGACTGCCCTCATACTGGGAGGCCAGCCCTTCCAGCTTATGGATGAGCTTATCACTGGACGCTTTCGAGATGACCCGGCTGGACTGGACAGCGTCCACCAGAAGCTTCAGCTCCGCCAGCTCGAAAGGCCGCGTCGCCATCCAATAGCCGCCGCTGCGCCCCCGGCGCAGCCGGATGTCATAGCCCAGCGCGTTCAGCGCGTCGATGTCGCTGTAGACGCTCTTTCGCTCGCAGAGGATGCCCTGCCGGGCCAGCAGCTCCACCAGCTGAGGCACATTCAGCAGATGCTCCTCGTCGGTCTGCTGCTCAAAGATATGCAGCAGCGCCAACAGTTTGGATTTTTGTCCCTCCTGCTTGGGCATGGGCGGCCTCCTTTACGGTCACGAGTCCTTTTTGTCGAATGCGGCGCGGCGCTGTGTGGACAGACGGAACATCTCTTCCAGCTTGTCCCGGTCATCGGCCACGAGGGCGTCCCGCAGCTGGTCCAGAGCGGAATCGAACTGGTCGATCTCGGCGATGAGGTTCTCCTTGTTCCAGAGGAACAGCTCCGCCCACATCTTCTCGTTGATGCGGGCGATGCGGGTCAGATCGCGGAAGGAGTCGCCCGTGTACTCGCAGAGAGAAGAGTTGTCGTTTGCACACATGAGGCTGACGGCGATGGCGTGGCAGAGCTGGCTGACGTAGCCGATCATCTTGTCGTGCTCCTGCACCGTCAGGGTGCAGATGTGGCGGAAGCCCAGCACCTCGGCCAGCTCTTTTGCCCACTGGACGGCCTCGGGGGTGTTCTTTTCGGTGGGGGTGATGATGAAGTTGGCCGGGGCAAAGCTGACCTCGGCGGCGTGCTCGACGCTGGAAGTCTCACGGCCTGCCATCGGGTGGCTGGCGATGAACTCCACACCCTCCGGACACATGGCCTGCACTGGCTCCACAAGGCCGGTCTTGACGCCGGAGACATCGGTAAAGATGCAGCCGGACTTGATGAGATGGCCGTAGGTCTTGAACCAGTCGATGAGGGCCGTGGGGTAGAGGCCGAAGATGATGTGGTCGGCCTGCGAGACGAGGTCCTCGAAATCGTGGGTCTTGCCGGTCTCGATATAGCCGTGGTCGAGAGCGTACTGTAAGTGGCCCTCGCTGCGGTTGATGCCGTCCACATGGAATCCGGCTTTGGAAAGCTCGAGGGCGTATTTGCCGCCCAGCAGTCCGAGGCCCACGATAAGATAACGCTTTGTTTTATCCAGCATATTCTACCTCCGCGCCTAACGGCTTGATGGCTTCAAAGAAATGGGGCCAGCTCTTCTGCACGGCCTCGGCGTCGTCGATGGAGAGTTCCAGCCCGGCGGCCAGCGCCAGCACCGCAAGACTCATCACCACACGGTGGTCGTTGTGGCCATGGAGCGGCGCGGCGGGGGCATGGAGCCTGTCTGCACAGCCGTGGATGGTGATGGTGCCGCCCTCGCTCTCGAGGACGCCGCCGCAGGCCCGCAGTTCGGCTTCCATGGCTGCAATGCGGTCGCTCTCCTTGATACGGAGACGTTCCGCGTTGCGGATGGTAGTGGTCCCTTCGCAAAGCAGGCCCAGGACCATCAGCACGGGGCCGAGGTCGGGGCAGTCGGCAAGGTCAATGTCCACACCGTGGAGAGGTGCTTTCTTGAACACGACGCCTGCATCGGTGGCGCGGAAGCTTGCACCACAGCGGCGCAGAATGTCGAGGATCGCGGCATCGCCCTGCAGGGTGTCGGCGGATAATCCTTTGAGGGTCACGCCGCCCTGCACCGCTCCCAGCACCGCCGGGAATGCCGCCTGGCTGTAATCGCCCTCCACGGTGTAATCGCAAGGCCGGTATTTCTGCCCGCCCGGGATGAAGAGGGTGTTTTCGTCCTGCCAGCGGCTCTCGACGCCGAAACGGCGCTGGGCCGCCCGGGTCATCTCGATATAACTGCGGCTCTCTACCGGCGGGATAAGGTGGAGGGTGCTGTCGCCTGCCAGCAGCGGCAGGGCAAACAGCAATCCGCTGATGAACTGGCTGGACACGTTGCCCGCCAGCTCGTATTCGCTGCTTTTCAGAGTTCCTTCGACGGTCAGGCCCGCCGAAGACTGTTCAAAGCGGAGAGACTGCTCCTGATACAACTTCTCGTATACTGTCTGAGGGCGTTCCATCAGCCGTCCGCGGCCAACAAAGGTCACTTTCTGCCCGGTGAGACTGGCAATGGGGATGAGAAAGCGCAGGGTGCTTCCGCTCTCACAGCAGTCCACCGGAGCGCTGACGGGCAGAAAGCTCCCCAGACCCTCCACGACGGCACGATCCGTACCGGTGCGCACTTTGGCGCAGAGCTGCCCGGCGGCGGAGAGGGTGGCAGAAATATCCTTGCTGAATTCAAGGTTTTCGATGTAGGAAGCACCCTCGGCCAGCGCCGAGCAGAGCACCGCACGGTGCGCCATGCTCTTGCTGGGCGGCGCGGTGATGGTGCCGCCGATGCCGCCGGGGGCGCGTTTTATCGTAGCATTCATATCACATATCCCGGCCAATGGCCCATGCGACCTGACGGCACTTTGCCATAGCCTGCGCAAAGGCGTCGGGGGTCAGGCACTGTGCGCCGTCGCTCCATGCGTGGCGGGGGTCGTAGTGGACTTCCACCTCAAGGCCGTCGGCACCGGCGGCGACAGCGGCGATCATCATGGGCTCCACAAGGTTTGCCTTGCCGGTGGCGTGGCTGGGGTCCACGATGACGGGCAGATGGGTCTTCTCGTGGATGATAGGCACAGCGGAGAGGTCGAGGGTGTTGCGGGTGTACTTCTCGAAGGTGCGGATACCGCGCTCACAGAGGATGACCTGCTCGTTGCCGCCGGCCATGATGTACTCGGCGCTCATGATCCACTCTTCGATGGTGTTGCAGAGGCCACGCTTGAGCAGAACGGGCTTGTGCATCTTGCCCACAGCCTTGAGCAGCTGGAAGTTCTGCATATTGCGGGCGCCGATCTGCACCACGTCCACATATTCCTCGAACTCAGGGATGCGTTCCTCGCTCATCAGCTCGGAGACGATGGGCATACCGGTGGCCTCGCGGGCCTTTACCATGTCAAGGATGCCCTCAGTCTCGAGGCCCTGGAAGGAGTAGGGAGAGGTGCGGGGCTTGTAAGCGCCGCCGCGGAAGAGGGTCGCACCGCCGGCCTTGACGCCCTGTGCGATGCGGAGGGCCTGCTCTTCGCTCTCGATGCTGCAGGGGCCGGCCATGACAGCGATCTTCTCCTTGCCGCCGATCTTCACGCCGCCGCAGTCGATGACGGAATCTTCCGGGTGGAACAGGCGGTTGGCACGCTTATAGGGGGCAGAAACACGGGTCACGTTGTCGATCCAGGGGTTGGCGAGGACGTCGCGCTCGTCGATCTTGGTGGTATCGCCCACGAGGCCAAAGACATTGTAGTCCTTGCCGGTGATGAGGGTGACGTCGAGGCCCTGCTTTTCGAAGCGGTCAACGATTTTCTCGAGTTCTTCCTTCGGGGTACCCTTTTTGGTGGAGATGATCATAAAATTTTTCCTTTCTATCCTTCTTTTCCACGCCCTCTTTGCTCCGCTTTCCAGCAGAAGAGAGTCGATTCCTTACATCACTAAATGGGTGTGCGCACTGCCGTCCAGCCGCAGCAGCTGGGCCAGATAGGCGGCAGCGTGGAGATAGCCGCTGATGCCCTCGCCGATGAAGTGGCCCTGACAGCCGAACGAGACGATGTCCGTCTTGCGGAAGGGCTCGTGCTCGTCGGGCTCGCTGAGCAGCACTTCCACGGCAGGCACGCCGCAGAGGCGCAGCGCGTCGAGGATGGCGACGCTGTAGTGGGCGTAGCCGCCCGGGTTCAGGATGATGCCGTCGGCCCGGCCTGCGGCAGACTGGATCTCGTCGATGAGGTCGCCCTCGTGGTTGGACTGAAAAAATTCCACTTCCATGCCCATCTGGGTGCAGCACAGCTCGAGGTAATCCAGCAGGCCGTTGTAATCCAGCTGACCGGCCACGCCCGGCTCGGTGAAGTGCATCATGTTGAGGTTGGGGCCGTTAATGACTAAAAATTTCATCCAGTGCCTCCATTGCGGCGGTCACGGCGTCTTCCACCGTGCCGCTGTTCGGGATAACGGCGTCTGCCGCCGCGAGATACAAGGGGCGGCGCTCCGCCTCCATCTTTTTCAACGCCTCGGTGCTGGACGAGAGCGGACGTCCGCCGCCCACCGTCAGCGCATCCAGGGGCCGGTCGAGGAAGAGCACGACGCCGTTCTGATGCAGCGCCCGCAGATTCTCGCCCCGCTTGATGATGCCGCCGCCGCAGGAGAGCAGCTGTCGTCCCTCTTTGGCAAAGCGGGCGGTCTGGGCGGATTCCTTCGCACGGAAGCCGTCCTCGCCCTCGGCGGCAAAGATGTCGGGGATGCTGCGGCCATCGGCCTTGACGATCTCCTCGTCGAGGTCGATGAACTTTTTGCCCAGCTTTTCGGCCAATGCACGGCCCACGGTAGATTTTCCGCTGGAGGGCATTCCGATGAGGGCCACGTTGAGCATATCGCGGCGGAGTGCGGCAGTGATGCGGCCGATCTCCCCTGCTGCGTCGTCGAACTTTCGGCTGAGGAAGTATTCGGCGGCATACACGGCCTGCGCCACCAGCATCTCGAGGCCGCCCACAGCCACCGGGACCCCGGCCTCTTCGGCCCGGAGGATGAGCTCCGTCTTATCGGGGTTGTACACCACGTCCAGCACAGCTTCCAGCCCGGGCATTTTTGCCACGTCCAGACTGCACACGCCCACGTTGGGGTACATTCCGGCGGGGGTGGTGTTGATGACGATTTGTGCGCCGCTGAACACAGCCTCTTCATAGGAGAGCTGGCCTTTGGCGGCGTCCGGCGTCCGGCTGACGGTGAGCACCCTGGCCGCACCCTTGTCGCGGGCGACGGCGCTGGTGGTGTTGTGGGTGCCGCCGGTGCCGAGGATGAGGACGGTCCTGCCCGCAAAATCGACGCCGTGGGCGTCGCACAGGTGGGCAAAGCCGAGATAATCGGTGTTGTAGCCGTAGAGCAGGCCGTTCTTGTTGACCACAGTGTTCACCGCGCCGATGGCCTTGGCACGGGGGTCGATGTAGGTGCAGTATTCCATCACCAGCCGCTTATAGGGGATGGTGACATTGATGGCCTTGAACTGCCGCCTGGTCAGGAAAGCCCGGGCTTCCTCTTCGGTGGGAAGCGGGCAGAGGTCGTAGCGATAGCCGCAGAGCATCTCATGGATGATCTTCGAGTAGGAATGGCCCAGTTTCGAGCCGATGAGTCCGTATTCCATCACAGTCCCTCCCTGCGGTAGCTGGTGGGCCGCTCCATCCATGCGGTGCCATAGCGGGCGGTCATCAAATCGCCCACAGCCAGCGCGGCGGCGCAGGTCTGGACGATGGCGGCGCGAGGCACGATGCAGGGGTCATGACGGCCCTGAATGGAGAGGGGCGCGTCCTGCTTTGCAATGTAATCCACCGTCTCCTGCTCTTTGTAGATGCTGGGCGTCGGCTTGACAGCGGTGCGGAAGACGACAGGCATTCCGTTGGTGATGCCGCCGTTGATGCCCGCGTTGTGGTTGGTGGCCGTGACCACCGAATCGCCCTTCATGCGGAAGGCATCGTTGGCCTCAGAGCCTTTCAGGTCGGCGAAGCCGAAGCCGGTGCCGAACTCAATGCCCTTCACGGCAGGCACCGAAAACGCCATGTGGGAAATAAGGCTCTCCACGCTGTCAAAATACGGCTCGCCCACACCGGCGGGCAGGCCGAGAATTGCTGTTTCAAGGATGCCGCCCACGCTGTCGCCCTCCGAACCGGCGGCACGGATGGCCGTTTTCATCGGCTCTTCGACGGAAGCATCCAGCAGGGCGAAGCCCTCGTCCCTGCTTTCCAGCACGCTCACCTGAGCGGCCAGTGCGGCGGCATCGTCCAGCGCAAAGGGCGTATCGGAAATGCCGGCACAGCGGGCGATGTGGGTGGTGATGTCGATGCCGGCGCGGTTCAGCGCACCCAGCACGATGGCACCGCCTGCCACCAGCGCGGCAGTGATGCGGCCCGAAAAGTGTCCACCGCCCCGAGCGTCCTGAAAGCCGTGGTATTTGGCGTAGGCGGTATAGTCCGCGTGGCCGGGACGGAGAAGGTCAGCCGTCTTGGCGTAGTCGCCGCTGCGGGTGTTCTGGTTCTCGATCATCAGCGCGATGGCCGTGCCGGTGGTGTGACCGTTCACGACGCCGGAGAGCAGCTGTACGTTATCGGCCTCCACGCGGGGCGTCGAAAGCCCGTCGCCCCGGGCGCGGCGCTTATCCATGCAGGCGGCAATGAATTCCTTATCCACCGGCACACCAGCGGCCATGCCGTCCAGCACACCGCCGATGGCCCTGCCGTGGCTCTCGCCGAAGATGGTCAGCGCCAATGCGCTGCCAAAGGTGTTTTTCATGGCTTTAGTCCTCCATGCCCAGCAGGGGGCGCAGACCCTCCACCGGGATGGTCTCCGCGCGCCAGCAGCCCAGGCCCGGCACCTTGATGACGGTGATCTGGCCGCCCTGTGCCTTTTTGTCGTGGAGCATCTCGGCGTAGACCTTGTCCTTGTTGTAGGCGGTACGCAGGGGCAGGCCCAGACGGCGGTAGACCGCACGGACGCGCTTCTGCAGTGCCTTGGACTCGATCATCGGCAGCATCCCCAGAGCCACGCACTCGCCGTGGTAGAGGCCCACGGTGCGGCGTCCCTTGACGCCCTTGACGGCCTCGATACCGTGGCCGATGGTGTGGCCGAAATTGAGGGCCTTGCGCATTCCATGCTCCGTCTCGTCCTGCTCGACGATGCTCTTTTTGAAACGGAGGCTGCGGTAGATGATCTCGCCGATCTGTTCGTCGATGTCGCCCTTTTCAAAGATGGCGAACAGTTCCGGGTCGGCCAGCAGACTGGCCTTCACCGACTCGGCCAGACCGTTGATGTACTGGCGGCGGGGCAGGGTGGCGAGGGTGCTGGGGTCTACGATGACCAGCTTGGGCTGCCAGAAGGAACCGACGATGTTCTTCGTCTCCCCCAGATCCACAGCGGTCTTGCCGCCGATGGAGGAATCGATCATCGAGAGGGTGGTGGTGGGGCAGTTGATGAAGTCGATGCCGCGCATATAGACGGAAGCGGCAAAACCCGCCAGATCGCCCACGACGCCGCCGCCGACGGCGATGACGAGGTCGCCGCGGCCCATGTTGAACTCCAGCATCTGGCGCAGGACGCTTTCGAGGATCTTCATGCTCTTGCTGGCCTCGCCCTGCGGGACAGTAATAATTTTTGCGTCGCGGCACTGGTCGGCCACACGCTGTGCGTACTCGGCGGGAACGCCTGCGTCCGTCACCACAGCCACCCGGCGGTCAAGGCGGGCAAACTGGTACAGATTTTCCAGTGCGCCGTTTTTCAGGATGATGTCATAGCTGCGCTCACCCAGATTCATGGTGAGCTTGGTGCCGATAAATCCACTCATTTTGTATACACTCCTAACAGCCGCACCGTGCGGCAGGTATGGTCCAGCTCACGCAGCAGCGCGGCGGTCTCGTCGGCGGAGGGGTCGCCCACCAGCTCGACGTAAAAATAATAATCAAAGGGGACATGGGGCAGCGGACGGCTCTTGATGGACTCCATGTCGTAGCCGAAGCGGCCAATGACCTGGATGACCTCAGCCAGCTTGCCGGGTTTGTTGTCCAGTGTGAACAACAGCGAGAAGCGGTTGCCCGCGGTGGGCTTTTCGCGGCTGAGGACGATGAAGCGGGTGGTGTTGTCGCCGTCGGTGTTGATGCTGGGGACGAGGACTTCCAGCCCGTAGAGGGCGGCTGTCTCGGCGCTGGCGATGGCGGCTTTGGACGGGTCGCCCGACTCGGCCACGAACTTTGCGGCCATGGCCGTGTTGGGCATGGCCGTGGCGGGCAGACGGAACTGCTTTAAGAACGTCTCACTCTGGGCGATGGCCTGCTGATGGCTGTAAACGTGCTTGAGCTGGGCCAGCTGGGTGCCGGGCAGGACGAGCAGGTTCTGGGAGATGGGCAGGTCGTAGACGTCCACCACCCACAGCTCGGGGTGGTTGTAGCACAAGTCGAGGACAGCGGAGACATCGCCTGCGTGGCTGTTCTCAAACGGCACAACGCCGTGGGCGGTGTCGCCCCGGCTGACGGCATCGAACACCTCGTCCCACGTCGGGCAGCTGACGGCCTCCGCGTGGGGGAAGAGCGCCCGCAGCGCGATGTGGGCGAAAGCTCCTTCCACCCCCTGATAGGCGGCGCGGTTCCGGCCCAGCACCTCAGCTTCGTACTGCTTGGCGACATCCATCATGTTCTGGACATGGTCTTTATAGTAAGGCCGGAGGGCAGCGTTCTGGATGCGGGCCGCAGCCTTTTCCAGCACCACCGCCTCCCGCGCGGCGTCAAAAATCGGCAGGCCGTGGGCCTGTTTGTATTGGGCTACGCTGAGCACAGCGGCCATCCGCCGCTCAAACAGGGCAGCTAGCTGCGCGTCCACCGCGTCGATCTCGGCGCGGGCTTGTTCCAGTGTGTCCATCTTTCCACATCCTTTGGGTAAAGTTTCAGTTCTTACAGCGATGATACTTAGTAAGTATACCATAACCCGGATGAGGAAACAACAAGCCCGGCTCTCTTTGAGGGTAGATAATATTTCAAATCCGGGGCCGTCAACGCGAAGAGATTGCAACAGGGGGACCCGTCTGTTTCCGGGACCTGCGCTGTATTTTATGCCCTGCGCCCTCCTATTACTCTGCGCTAATATCTGACATAAAAACCATAAATTTGACTTTATACCACGGCAAGTTATAATTAAATTGTCAACAGAAGGGAGGAAGTTTCAGTGAAAATCACCACAGATAATTTTTTCACCACCTCGGACGGCATTCACATTTATTTCGAAGACCGGGGTTCCGGACTTCCTATCGTGATGGTCCCCGGATTTTTATGCACCACCAAATTTTTCGAAAAAAACGCTGAGGTCCTCTCCAAAGAGTTCCGCGTCATCACGATGGACCTCCGCGGACAGGGCAACTCCTCCAAGACCTGTCAGGGCAACACCATCCGCCGCAACGCACAGGACATCAAGGAACTCATCGACCATCTCGGTCTGGAGCATGTCGTCCTGCTGGGCTGGTCGCTGGCCTCCTCCATCGTTGTCAGCTATGCAGCCGAATTTGAGCAGTACAAGCTCAACGGCCTCGTGACGATGGACGGCTCGCTGTATCCGTTCTCGGACGCCGACTGGAACCACCACCGCGGCCGTGACTACAACCTGCAGAACTGGTTCGACACCTACCTGCCTCTTTACTACGACCCCAAGCTCTTCTACGACAAATTCATCGCCCGCGTTTCCTGTGCGGAGGGAATGGACGATGAGATTCGGGCCTGGTTCGAGGCCGAGTGCAAAAAGACGATGCCCTGGACGGCGCTGGAACTGCACTACGACTTCTGCCTGACCGATAATTTCAGCAATCTGAAAAAGATCACCGTTCCTTACGCCGTATTCGGCGCACAGTCCAAAGCCTACGGTCTGGACATGGTAGACCGCTTTGCTGCCGAAGTGCAGGGCTACAGTGAGGCCCACAAGTTCTACAAGAGCGGCCACCTGATGTTCCTGTACGAGGCGGAAAAGTTCAACGCCTGTCTCGCTGACTTTGTGCGGAAAGCCGACGCGCTCTCCCGCCAAAAATAAAAACACCACACGAAAAAGGAGGAAAAAACAATGCTGCTCGCGCTCACAGGTTTCGTCATGATAGGCCTGCTGATGTACTTCCTGCTGAAGGGAAAGGCCATCCCCGTGACCCTTTTCGTCGTCCTTCCCATCATCGGTGCACTCATCAACGGCTTCGGCATCGCAGACATCACCGATTACATCAAATCCGGCGTCTCCACCACCTGGGGAATGGCCGCCCTGTTCGTCTTCGTCATCACCTACTTTGGCATCATGACCGATGTCGGTATGTTTGATAAGCTGGTCAAAAAGCTCATCAAGATCGCCAACGGCCGGGTATTGGGCATCCTTCTGGTCGTCGTCCTCGTCTCCATCCTGGGCCATCTGGACGGCAACAGCCCCACGACCTACCTCATCGTCATCCCCGCAATGGCACCCCTGTGCAAAAAGCTGAACATCCGCATCAGCACCATCATGATGGTCTGCACAGCCACCATCACCGTCATGAACCTCGTACCCTGGGGCGGCGTGCTCAACCGTCAGTCCATCACGCTGGCGATGGATTCCAACGAGTTGTGGCATATGTATCTGCCCCTGCAGGTCTGCGGCCTCGTCTGCTGTGTCGGTCTGGCCGTTATCATGGCTCGTGTCGAAGTCAAGCGCGGTGCCGGTAAGATCGATGTCTCTGCCACGCAGGAAGAAGAAGCTGAAGTCGTAGATAAAGCCGCTGCGAAGCTCCTTCGCCCCAAGCTGCTCTGGTACAACGTCCTGCTGACTGTCGTCGTCTTCGTGCTCCTCTTCACCACCAAGCTTCCCAACTACTTTATCTTCATGCTGGGCTGCGTGTTCGCCCTTGTCGTCAACTTCCCTGACCCCAAAGAGCAGGAAGCCCGTCTCGCCGCACACGCTCCCAAAGCCATCTCCCTGGTCGCCACCGTTCTGGCCGCCGGCGTCATGGTCGGCATCCTGAACAATACCGGCATGATCGTCGCCATGGCAGAGTTCATCATCAACATCCTGCCCGCCGCACTGGCCAAGCATCTGCACCTAGTCTTTGCCTTCCTGGGCGGCTTCATCGGTCTGGCCGTCTCTCCTGACCCACTGTACTACGGCATCCTGCCCGTTCTTATCGAGGTCTGCGGTAACTACGGCATCCCTGCCACCAGCGTCGCCATCGCATTCGGCGTCGGCGCAGACTCCTGCTTCACGATGGCACCGGTCATCGCCTCCACCTACCTCGGCCTGGCCGTGTCCGGTATGTCCCTGAAGGACGTCATGAAGACCAACTTCCTCCCCCACTGGATCATCGGCCTCATCATGATCGTCTTCGGCTGCCTCATCGGCACCATTGTCGTCTGAACCGCATTCTCGCTCCTTCCTCTTCCCGGAACTGGCCGGTGCTCTGCATCGGCCAGTTCCGCTTTTCATTTTTCCCATTTTGCGCTATGATAAAAGCGACGAAACGCCCTCTCTGGCAGAATGGAGCTGTCTCATGGAATACCGAGATTTTGAATATGTTCTAACCATCTATCAGGAAAAAAGCCTCTCGAAAGCCGCCGAAAAGCTCTATATCACCCAGCCTGCCCTCAGCATTTTCCTCACACGGCTGGAAACGCAGCTTCAGACCCGGCTTTTCGAGCGCACCAAACGTGGACTTGTCCCTACCTACGCAGGCCAGAAATACATCGAATTTGCCCGTCAGTCCATCGCGCTTGGCCACAGCTTCGACCAGGAGCTGTGTGAGATACAGGCCGAGCGCAAAGGCATCCTTCGTCTCGGGACTTCTCCCCATATCGGCTCCATCGTTCTGCCCGAGATGCTTTTTTCTTTCCAGAACCGCTATCCGAACATCCAGCTTGCCATCACAGAGGGGACTTCCCTCACGCTGGAAAAGCTCATCGACAACAACGAGCTGGATCTGGCGCTCATGCATCTTCCTCTGCTCTGCGAGCACGCAGGCTATACCCGCGTCAGCGACGACCGCTATGTCATGGCAATAGCGAAAGACAATCCCCTCACCCGCAAAGCCTACTCCAAACCCGGCTTTGCGCACCTCTTTCTCGACCCGGCGCTGGCCGCAGAGCAGCAGTTCATCCTCGCCCACCCTCAGCAGCGCGTCCGGCAGATCTCCGACCGCATCCTCCGCCATGCAGGCATCGTGCCGAAGATCCGGCTGGAGACCAGCAGCATCCAGAGCGCCCTCTGCTTTGCATCCAACGACCTCGGCATCACCTTTGCGCCAGAAAGCTATATCCCCCTTTTCAATGCACAGAAAGAACTCGCCTATTTCTATCTGGAAGATAAATATGAAGCGTTCTGGACCTTCTGCGTCGTCTATCCTCAGAACGTCACACCCTCCACTCCGGCCCGCTTCTTTTTGCAGGAAACACAGCGGCTCTTTGGCCGATAACCAAAACGCCCCCTCCGGCATTGCCGGAGAGGGCGTTCTTGCTTATTTGCGCAGGTCTTCCCTGCTGCGGGGGGTGCCGAACACCCGGCCATAGGGGTTGTCAAGGTCGGCAGCCTTCAGAGATGCAGTTTTTTCGGCAGACTTTTCAGGGATGCTGAGATGCTTTGCCTTCCCCTTGGAGAGAACACGGTACCGCATGGCTCAGCCCTCCGGGGCTGCCGTGGAGACAGCGCCTTCGGTCAACTTCTGCCAGAATTCTTCGCCTCCTGCGAGGTTATCAGCAGTGCCGCTGTTCCACGCGCCCCGCATTCCCACATAGAACTGAGACATATACTCCTGACTGGAACCACTCCTGCTCTGGGTGGTGTCGGGGCCGTAATCACCGAGGTCGAGGCCAGCCAGGACCGGGCAGTCGTCCCACTTGTACACCATGTTCCACCAGTCCTCGTCGCTGTCGGCGGCGGGCAGAGTGCCGTCAAGATACCGCAGCGAGCCGGTGCTTTCTTCAAAGCCCGCCGGGTCCCAGAGCAGGAAAACAGAGCTGAGGCCGCCCTGTACGTCGGTGGCCAGCTTGGTAGTTCCAGCCATGGTCAGATAGGCAGCGCTCTCGGTCTGGGTCTCAGTGTCGGAGTAGTCGAGGGTGTAGACGTTGAGGGTCACGACCACCTTGCCGTCGCCGTTGCGGTCTTCGCCGTAGGCGGCCAGTGCATCCTGCAAAGCGTTCACGGTGTCCTCGGGCAGATAGTAGGGGGCCACCACAGCCACGTTATAATCGGGCTTGGTGACGAAGAAATACTGTCCGATGAAGTTGTAGGCCACAAAAGCCGCGGCGATGCCGATGATGATGACCCATTTCAGGTTATAGTCCCACCAGTTGGCCCAGCGCTCCTTGCGGGTGTACTGTCTTTCCTTGCGAGGGGCAATGTCTTTCGGGTCGATGTCGCGCTCGTAACGGTAGCTTGCCATGAGGCAGTGTCCTCCAAAAAAGTTATAACTCTGCCAGAATGGTCTGGCGGACGGCGTCAGGCAGCTGCTTCTGCTCGGCCCGGCTCATGTCTGCCGTCTGGATGGGCGGCAGCACCCGGACGTGTACCGTTCCGGGGGTGGCACGGTTGCCGTGGGCCTCGAACAGGCCCCGTGCGCCGGAGATGGCCACCGGCACCACCGGCGCGCCGGTCTTGACCGCGATGCGGAAGGCACCGGCCTTGAACTCACCAGCGCCGCCCTCTTCGCCCTTGTAGCGGGTGCCTTCAGGGAAGATGATGAAGCTCCTGCCGCTCTCCACGATGGCGGTGGCGTCGTTCAACGCGCGCACTGAGGCGCGGACATCGTCGCGCTGGACGAAAACGCAGCCCAGAAGCTTCATCCAGCGGTTGAGCAGAGGAATTTTTCCCAGCTCTTCCTTGGCGAGGATGCCGTAGGGCTTATCAAGGCCGGCCAGCAGCAGCGGGATGTCATAATAACTGCGGTGGTTCGCCACAAAGACGCAGGGGCCATCCTTCGGGATGTTGTCCAGTCCCTCGACGCTGAGCCGGACGCCGGTGACATTCAGGATGCCTTTGCTCCAATGGGGGATGTGCTTTTTTACCAGCTGGCGCACCGTCTCGGTGTCACCTGCGGCCAGCGCACGCTCGGCTTTGCACAGCACACTGTAATGGACGATCATGTACCCGAACAGATAAACGAATAACGCAATGGTGCGGAAAATGCTCACAGAGCGATACCTCCTTCTGGCTCAAAAAGCCGTTTCTATTGTATCACACTCCGCCCCAAAAAGGGAGAGGAAATACTTTTTTTACATTTAGAGGGCTTTGCGGCTTGCAAAATCCACAAAATCCGGGTATATTTATAATCAGAAAGCCAGCACAATGGCGTTTCCTGCCAAAACCGTGCTGCGCAATGTAAGCCGTCTTTCGGGACAGCGAGAGAGGATATTCACACAACATGAGTCTGTTCCCTTCTGCAAACGATTTCAAGTCCGGGCCGGGCGTCGAAAAGGACGCCCCCCGCAAGACCGGCGTAGGCCGCTTCTTCGAGCTGGTGGGCCGGGATATGAGCGGGATGTTCCTTGCAAACCTGCTCACCTGTCTGGGTTTTCTGCCCGTCATCTGTCTGGTGTACATCGGCTTCCTGATGAACAGCCTGCCCGTCATGGTGCTCAGCGCCGCCGTGGGCGGCATCCTGGCCGGTCCGGTGCTGGCAGGCATGTACGACACCGTTCTGCGCGCTCTGCGCGATGAGGCCGGTTACTGGTGGACCACCTACCGCAAGGCTTTCAAGCAGAACTTCAAAGCCAGCATCCTGCCGGGCGTGCTCTACTGCGTCGTGGTCACGGTGCAGATCTTCCTCGTGTACTTCTGCTTCAACCTGCTCTACCACGGCACCAACGTCGGCGTAGGCATGTGGGTGGCCACGGTGCTCAACCTCGTCATCTTCCACATGCTGTTCTCCTACATGTGGCCCCAAGTGGTCCTGCTGGACCAGCCTTTCGGCCAGACGCTCAAGAACAGCGTCAATTGCATGATTGCTTTCCTGCCCCACGCACTGGCTGCATCTCTCGTGACGGTACTGTTCTGGGGCCTCGTCATCCTCTGTATGCCGCTGGGTCTGTTGCTCATGCTGGTGTTTGGCTTCTGGTTCCAGGTGGAGATCACCAGCCAGATCGTCTACGGCGACCTCGACCGGGTGTTCCACATCGAGGAGAACATCCGCAAGCTCCACGACGCCGAGTATGAAGCCGAGATGGCCGAGGAGCGCAGCGACGACGAGGAATAAACGACACACCGACGCGGAAAGGGGATGCGTGCAATGGAACAGCGGAACAATCTGGTGCTGCAGGGCACGGAGACATTTTCCCGCGGACAGCTCGATAATGTAGCGCTGGACAACGGCAGCGTCGTGCTGGACAGCGTGGCCGGGCGGTACCTGCAATACGGCAGCTACACGACGCCCGAGTTCGCCATGCCGGCCTTCTGCAACCTGAACGTCAGCTGGAACGCCCACGCGCCCCAGAACACGATGGTGGAGGTGCGCTGCCGCGTCTACGCAGGCGGCAGCTGGACGGGCTGGATGAGCTTTGGCAAGTGGGCGCCGGATTACCCCCGGGCCAGCATCAGCACCCACAGCGACGACGGCCTCATCTTCCTGATGGGCGACACCGTGACGGTGGCGCTGCCCGGCGGCGGCACCGGCGTCCAGCTTCAGGTCAATCTTTCGACCAACGACGATAAAGTCACCCCGGCGCTCCGGCTGCTGGCGGCGGCGGTCCGCCCCCTTGCGTGGGATAAGCAGAGCGGCCACCCCATCAACCGCCGCCTGTACTTACCGGAATACTGCCTCTCGGCCCATGACCCCAGCTTTGGCCGGGACATGGACCTGCCGCTGGTGATGGCGGCCCTGATGAACCGCTGGGGCGAGGACATCCTGCCCGAAGAGGTGGCCTACGTCATGGAGGACAAGACCACCGGCAGCACCAGCAACGGCGCTTTCGCCGCTGCGGCAGCAGGCTGCTGCGGTTTTCCCTGCTGGCAGGCGTGGATGGACCTGCAGGACCTGCGGGAGCAGATACACGACGGCTGTTCCGTAGCCGTGCGCATCGAGCGCCGCATCCGGGGCCAGCGGGACCCCATCGGAGTCTGGATGGGTCTGCGGGGCTTCGGCCACGATGACGCGGTCCTCGCCGATTATGTCCTGCTCAACGACCCCACCGCCGACAGCGACGGGGCCGTGAACTGCACGATGGCGGTGACGGATTTTGCCCGCTACTTCACCGGGCGGGCCATCGCCCTCCGCCCCAAGCCCCGGAACACCGAGGCCAACCGCCCCCGGCGGGTCTCCTGCGACTTTGTGTACAGCGCCGAGGATGACTGCTGGTATCTGGCCCAGAAGGGCCAGCGGCAGCTGCTCCCGGCAGAATTCTCCGGCTGGGCGGCCTGCAGCCCTCACGACGGAGTAGCCCACGCCACCACAGCCCACCGCACCTTCCGGCGGATGGAGCGGACACGGACAGGCGGCTTCCGCTTCCCGTCCGAGCAGACCGACGCAGGCGGGCGGTGCAGCGTTTACATCGTGGACCAGACCGGCACCATGCAGTTTGCAGAGGTACGTCTGCCAGCCCCTCCGCCGCCCACGCTGCCGCTATCAGAAGCAAACCAAAGCACCGAGCCTTCTGTCTCCTGAGAGGCAGCACAGCCAAGAGCTTTTTGGGATAAATCATCAACATGGGAGGAACATATTATGGCAAAGACGATCATCACTTTGGGCCGCGAGTACTGCACCGGCGGACGCTACATCGCCAAGGACGTGGCACGCGCACTGGGCATCAAGCTCTACGACAAGGAACTGATCACGATGGCTGCCAAGAATTCCGGACTGTCCGAGGAGGCCGTGGCCGCCAGCGAAAAGCGGCACACCCACAGCCTGCTGTACAGCCTGTATACGATGGGCAATGACCTTCCGCTGGGCGATCAGGTCTTCATCCTGCAGAGCCGCATCATCAAGCAGCTGGCCGACGAAGGCCCCTGCGTCATCGTGGGCCGCTGCGGCGACTACGTCCTGCGCGACCGCAAAGACGTGCTGCGCGTCTTCGTCTACGCCCCCAAGGAGTGGCGTCTGGCTTACGGCAAGGAGAACAACATGCTGCAGGCCAAGGACGAAAAGGGCATCAAGGACGAGATCGACAAGACCGACCGCAACCGTGCCGCCTACTACAACTACTACACCCAGAACCGCTGGGGCGACGCCCACAACTATGACCTTGCCATCAACGCTGCACTGGGCCATGACGCCTGTGTGCAGATGATCCTTGCCGCCGCAGAGGCCAAGGAGAAGGCCATGGAGGGCTGATGCCCGCCGCCCCGGAAGGGGAAAAATAAATAATGATGCTGCGTGGGTGGGGTGCTTTTGCGCTCTGCCCATGTTTGCGGCATAGAAGAACTCTGCATCCCCAAGTCATCAACATCAAAAGGAGAAATCGTGGAAAACAAGCAGTCCTTATCCTCTCCCGCCGGTGAGCGGGAAAACATCATGGGTACCATGGACATCAACCCTCTGCTCATCAAGCTCAGCGTACCGATGATGGTGTCCATGCTGGTGCAGGCCCTCTACAACGTGGTGGACTCGATTTTCGTGTCCCACGTCAGCGAGAGCGCCCTGACCGCCGTTTCGCTGGCGTTCTCTTTGCAGAACGTCATGATCGCCGTGGGCGTCGGCACCGGCGTGGGCGTCAACGCCCTGCTGTCCAAGAGCCTCGGCGAAAAGAACCAGGAACGGGCCAATAAGACCGCCGAGAACGGCATCTTCCTGTCCCTGTGCAGCTACGCCGTCTTCCTCGTCATCGGCCTCACCTGCATGAAACCCTACTTCTACGCACAGACTTCGGACATGGACATCGCCCGGCAGGGCATCCAGTATCTGCAGCTCTGCTGCGTGCTCAGCCTCGGCCTCTTTACCCAGACCATGGGCGAGAAGCTGCTGGCCGCCACCGGCCGCACCCATCTGAGCATGATAAGCCAGCTGGTGGGCGCTGTCGTGAACATCGTTCTCGACCCCATCTTCATCTTCGGCTACTGCGGCGAGGCCCTGTCCGGCACCACCGGCGCTGCCGCGGCCACCGTCATCGGCCAGTTCTGCGGCGCGGG
>ENA-ORSL01000955-ORSL01000955.1-human-gut-metagenome-genome-assembly--contig:-NODE-955-length-26405-cov-7.330474_pt1 | contig 26405 bp, 18 predicted proteins | sample MGYA00242190_ERZ509157 | MGnify/ENA primary metagenome ERZ509157 (study PRJEB26280, sample SAMEA2338664) | human gut metagenome | biome: human gut; feature: human-associated habitat; material: faeces...
CCTATTTTTACTCCAAAATCACCTGTTTGGCAGTGCGTGAAAAGCACCGTTTATGCCGGACAACACCCAAAATCGTGTAGGTTAATTCGTCTTGAAAGTGAAAATTCATTTTAAACACTGATAACACATATCCTCGACTAAAATAGAAGATTTATTCATTTTAGCTGGGGGTTCCATCTCTTTACTTTGAAATGTCATAAAAATTATCGCAAGTTTATATTGAAATGTCATTGTTATTGTGCTATAATACATTTGAAAAGTTTTGACGGAGGAAATTTTATGCTATATCGTAAGATAGAATCTCTCATTGAAGAGCATTTAAAATCTGATTCTAAAAAGATTCTTTTAATTGACGGCGCCCGTCAGATTGGCAAAACCTACATCATTAATCATGTAGGTAAAAAACTTTTTGAAAACTATATAGAAATCAATATGATTGCTGATTCTTTGGGCGACCGCCTTTTTGAAAATACTAAAACTGTTGAAGATTTTTATCTGCAAGTCAGTATGCTTGCAGGAAATAAAATGAAGAATAAAGAAAATACACTGATTTTTATTGATGAAATTCAGGCTTATCCGCATTTGCTCACTCTGCTCAAATTTTTGTCGCAGGATAATAAGTTCACTTATATTGCAAGTGGATCGCTTTTAGGTGTTACGCTGTCGCAAACTACCTCGATTCCGATGGGGAGCATACGAAAGGTCAGAATGTTTCCGCTGGATTTTGAGGAATTTCTTTATGCTAACGGAATGAACGAACTTGCGATTTCCTCAATGCGCAAAAAGTTTGAGCGGTTTGAAGCATTAGATGAGTCCATGCACAATAAGATGATGGATTTATTCCGCAAATTCTTGCTTGTAGGTGGTTTACCCGATGCGGTCAATACCTATCTTGAAACAAAAAACATTCAGGCAGTCCGAGATATACAAAATGAAATTCATGATTACTATGCAGCAGATGCTTCCAAATACGATGATGAAATGAAGTTGAAAATTCGCAGAATTTATGACCTTATTCCCTCTAATATGGAGAATAAGAAAAAAAGAATTGTTGTACAAAGCATCGAGAACAAGAGGGGTAAGACGTTCAATAATTATGCAGATGAATTCGATTATCTTATAAGCGCAGGTATCGCACTGAATGTTCAGGCGATTTCTAATCCGACATTCCCCCTGATCGAATCTACCGGAAAGAATCTGCTTAAACTTTATCTGAATGATGTCGGTATTCTTACGGGTATTCTTTACGGAAATAACATCCGAGCTGTGCTGAATGATGAGAGAAGTATCAATCTGGGATCTGTTTATGAAACAGCTGTTGCGAGCGAATTAATCGCTCACGGTCATAAGCTCTTTTATTATGACAATCGCAGCAAGGGTGAGGTTGATTATCTTATTGATGATTATGATAGCCTTTCTGCCGTTCCTATTGAAGTAAAGTCCGGTAAGGACTATACCGTGCATAGTGCATTGAACACATTTGTTCAAAGCGAAGATTATCATATCAAAAAAGCATTCGTTGTATCTAACGAAAGAAATGTCACACAAAACGGCAAAATAACTTATATACCAATCTACTATATTATGTTTTTTAACGCTGATTGGGGCAATAAGAATTTGCAGTTCTGAAATGAAGGCTTTATCGGTAAATCGTCCCTGGTGTTCGGCACATCTGCTGTGCTCTGCATGAGCGAGCGCCTTTCTGCCTTCGACAGAGATAACCTCATCGTCCCGATTAGGATGATATGATAATTCAGCAATTAGTTAAAAAAATAAACTTTTGAAATGTGTTAGAAAGAGGAATCCCCAATGGCTAAGAAAAAAGCAGAAGAAAAGATAAATATAGATTCGATACTTTTCAAGTGTCGCGATATATTGCGCGCAGCAAGAAATTCAGGATCGTTCTTTGAAAAGCGCGATATGATGCTGACTCTCGTATTTTTACGCTTTATCGGAGAAAAATTTGAAGACGGCGTAGCAAAGCTGCGCGAGGATTTAATTGCGCAGGGGCTTGATCCCGACGACGAAGAGATTTTCGCAGCATTCTTTGACGATGCTACATTTACGGACGGTACATACAATCTGCCGATTGAAGCACGCTGGTCAACCATTATAAACACACCGGCGCCGCAGTTGAATGTTGCTCTTGATACAGCGCTGCACAGCATTGCCACAAGCAGCAATCAGCTTCGCGGCTGCTTTGTTGAGGGTACATTTACCACCCGTAATTTGGCGGCGAATGATATAAAAAAGATTGTCGATGAAGTAAATAAAATCAGTCATAAAGCGTTTGGCGAAGAAAAAGACCTTATCGGCCATGTTTATGAATACTTCCTTAAAGAATTCGCGGTTAACGCTACCAAAGAAGAAGGCGAATTTTATACACCTCATGACATAGTTCAGCTTATCGCAACCATGATTGAACCGTTTGACGGAACATTGTATGACCCTTGCTGCGGTTCGGGAGGTATGTTTATTCAGAGTGCTGACCTTGTAAAAGCAAAACTCGGCGATATCAGCCGAATCAATGTTTATGGTCAGGAAAAAGAGCCTGCAACCTATCGTCTTGCAAAAATGAATCTTGCTTTGCGCGGAATCAGCCATCACCTCGGCGGAGAGGCGGACTCCACATTCACGCACGATTTACATAAAGGTCTCTACTTCAATTACATTATGGCAAACCCGCCGTTCAACCTTAAAGGTTGGTATGACGAGAATTTGAAAAATGATTCTCGCTGGGCAGATTATGTAACTCCCCCGGAAAGCAATGCCAACTATGCTTGGATTTTGCACATACTTTCTCACCTGAAAGCTGCGGACGGAGTTGCAGGCTTCCTGCTCGCAAACGGTGCTTTGGGCGACAGCGATACTCTTGAAATCCGCAAAAGGCTGATCCAAAATGATAAAGTAGAGGCAATTGTTATTTTTCCGCGTGAGCTGTTTATCACAACCGATATAAGCGTAACTCTCTGGATTTTGAATCAAAACAAAAAAGGCGGAAGCTATCACGGCAGAAATCTGCGCAACCGTGAGCATGAAATACTGTTTATGGATCTGCGCACATGGACAGAAAACCCCGTAAAGGGCGAAAACAAAAAGAAAGTTCTGCTTGACAGCAAGCAGATTCAAAGAGCCGCCGATATTTATCACACATGGCAAAACGAGGGTACAAATGGCACAGATTATGCCGTGCCGGAACTTTATCGCAGTGTCGGTATAGACGAAATCGAAAAGAACGGATGGAGTCTTGTACCCAGCAAATATATTGAATTTATTGATCATGATCTGGATATTGATTACAATGCCGAGATGACCCGTATTCAAAAAGAAATGCATGAAATATTAGAACAGGAAAAGCAGTCTCAAAAGATGCTTGAAGACGCCTTCAGGGGGATCGGCTATGGCATTGAGTAAATACAAGCTCGGTGAGTTGATTCAACTTGAAGATGAACGCAACAATGACGGGAAATACACATTAAATGATGTAAAGGGTATTTCAATACAAAAAATATTTATCGAAACTAAAGCGAATATGCAGGATGTTTCGTTATTACCGTATATCCTCGTAAAACCTGATTTTTTTGCCTATGTAACTGTTACATCTCGTAATGGAGAGAAGATTACTCTTGCTCACAATGACACTAAAGATACATATATAGTATCTTCGTCCTATGTTGTTTTCAGCATTAAAAGAACAGATTTACTGAACTCTGACTATTTGTTTATGTACTTTAACCGTCCGGAATTTGACCGCTACGCAAGATTCAATTCTTGGGGATCAGCAAGAGAAACTTTTGATTGGGATACTCTTTGTGATATTGATATTGAGCTTCCCGACCTGCCTACACAGCAGAAATATGTTGATGTTTATAATGCAATGCTTGCAAATCAGCAAAGCTATGAGCATGGCTTGGATGATTTGAAATTGACTTGCGATGCGTATATAGAGGAGTTAAGAAGAAAAACACCATGTCAGGCTATTGGTCCGTATATTGATTTCGTAAATGAAAGTAACTCTGAGTATGTATATACTCATGTTCAAGGTGTTGAATCAAGTGGCTCTTTCATGGATACAAGAGCAAATATGCAAGGCGTAGATATTGGTAAGTATACAGTCGTTCACAAAGGTAATATTGCATACAATCCTTCACGAATAAATATCGGTTCAATTGCAATATATACCAGTGATGAACCTTGTGTTGTTTCACCTATGTATTCTGTGTTTAAGGTTATAGACACAGATAAGATATTACCGGAATATTTAATGTCGTGGTTTGGTAGAACAGAATTTCAAAGATATACATGGTATTATGCAGCAGGCTCTGTAAGAGATACATTTGATTTTAATTTAATGCAGGAAGTGAAATTCCCTATTCCATCAATTGAAACTCAAAAAGACATCGTGAATATTTTAACTGCATATAACACCAGAAAAGAAATCAACGAAAAACTCAAATCGCAAATAAAAAATATATGCTCAATTTTAATTAAAGGATCGTTGGAGGAAGGAGAATAATATGCCCGGGTTGCTGTTCCCTGCATACCAAAAACTATATAGCGCATTGAGCCTCTTGGAGCGGTTTGACAAGGAGTCCAACTTTTTTGACAACATTTCCGCAATTGACAATTTCTTTAACGAGTATCGCAACATCACGTTTGTGATGCAGGAATCATTGCGGCGTACTGAGTTTTTTAGCGCTTACGAAAAGAACAGGGACCAGTTCCTTACGGATCATTGGTTTGTTGACAAACGGAACGAAACAATCAAGCAAAAACCGTTTGATCTTATCAAAGAAGTAACCGTAACGCTATATCTACCCTTTGGTGGTTTTACAGTTTCTGAAAAGAAATATTCCGTTGCTAACGATGAACAGCTGGAGTCCATTTTTACAGCACTGAAGGATTTGCTTTGCAAAGTCGACCCGCACGAGGTGTGTTTCTCGGTGTCATTTTCGTTTCATGAAGCGGGCAGCGACATTGACTTATTGAAACGGGTTTTGCAAGGCATTTCCTCCATGAAAAGCTTCATGGAAGCCATGGAGCGTGATGTTGGAGAGCAGTGCCCACTATGCAATCAATTGAAAGAAAAAATCAATAAGATTCGTATAGCAGATGTTCCGTTAGATTTTTTGCTTGTAAACGACTATACATATTATCCCGAAAATGATTGTTTTGATAAAGCTGCGAGGGTTAGCATGATGCTGTCGCTCGATGGCAAAAAAGTTGCCACTCGCCGTCCTTTATCGGGATTAACGCAAGCAGAGCACTTTAATTACGACGGAACTCCGTTCGGTAACTTCACGTTCATGCACGCAATGCTTAGAGCGATTCAACCCGGGTTGGATATCATGCCGGCAATTATGGTTGTTTATGATGATGAAACTTATGACTTAGATGCGTTCGACGCAACCATGAAAACTACAATGTACAGAAAACTGATGGAAACGGCGCGACTGGTTGAAGGGCAAAATGTGACAGAAGTCTGCTATATGAGTTTGTATTCAAGTGTTCCTATTACTCCGGATACGCCACGAACTTCACGCGAACGAATCCAGCAATCAACGTCGGATATATTGGCGTGCGCCAGTATAGATAGAGCACTTCACGAAAAAGAATATGTTTTTGATGGCAAACAAATGGAGAATATGAAATATGTGGCGTGCGTTATGAAAAATGGGATGAGTAAACAACTGGGTGTTAGTGCAACTAATCTTTTCCCAATCAGATGCGCGTTTGAAAAGAAGCTAACCGAAGCTTCAAACTGATTATATTTATCCCCGTGTAATTGGTAGATGGAGGCAACTATGGCAAACTTACAAAACTACAACGGTCGCTATTGCGAGTCGGAATTTGAATATGCCTTTCTTTCTTTTTTAGAAGATGAGGGATGGCATTATCTGCACGGCAACAGTATTCCGCGCGATTCAAAAACTACGGTTTTATATGCCGATGATATGGAACAATTTTTGAGCAAAACCAACACGGATCTTACTGCTGATGAAATCCATCAGATTATGGATACCGTTCGTCTTGTAGGTGCGGAAAGCGAGTTTGCCACTCTGCACAAGGTGTATGGTTGGATGGTTTTCGGCATACAGTTTACCCCTCAAGATGGTATTGCCCGTTTGATCGACCTTATTGATTTTGAACATCCCGAAAATAATATCTTCCGTGCAGTAAACCAATTTGCTGTTGAATATATCAATAACGGTCAGAAGGAAAACCGTCGTCCTGACATCCTTCTGTTCGTTAACGGTATGCCTCTGTGTATCATTGAGCTTAAAAATCCTGCAGATGCCAATGCAACGATTTATGATGCTTATGAGCAGATTACCACTCGTTATTGGCGCGACATTCCGCATCTTTTGCATTATTGTCCTTTGGCTTGTATTTCTGACGGCGTAAAAACGCGCCTCGGTACAGTTCGCACTCCCTATGAGCATTTTTATGCTTGGAGAAGGGTGAATGACGGAGACGCGGTTTCAACATTGCCTTTTGAAGAAACCGAAAATATGATAAAGGGTGTCTATGCGCCAGAACGGTTTCTTGAAATATTTCGCGACTACATCTATTTTCAGGACAGCATTTACGACAGCGACGAGCGCGAAATCGTATGCCGCTATCCTCAGTTTTTTGCCGCAAGACTTCTTAAACAGAGCATTGTAAAATCCGTTGAAGAAAAAAGCGGAAAAGGCGGTACATATTTCGGTGCAACAGGCTGCGGCAAGACTTATACCATGGCTTTCCTTGCCCGTCAGCTTTCAATGCGCTGTCCCGAGCTTGGTTCTCCGACGATCATAATGATCGTTGATCGTGATGAGCTCCAAAAGCAAGGTGCAAAGCTATTTACGAAAAGCAAAGAGTTTTTGAACCTCGGAGAAGTAAGCGTTGTTCCCAATCGCAAGGTTTTGCGGGAGGAATTAAGCTCCCGTAAAAGCGGCGGCTTCTATATATGCACCATTCAAAAATTCTGTGATCGCGAGGACGACAAAATCGGACTCCTCAACGAACGGGCGAATATTATTTGCTTTTCAGACGAAGCTCACAGAACACAGCTCGAACATTCTAAAAAAATTCAGTTCAGTAAAGATGCCGACGAGAATATGAAAGCCATGGTTTCAAAGCCCTATGCAAAGGTGTTGAAAGAGGCGTTCCCGAATGCAACCTTTGTCGGGTTTACAGGCACTCCCATCGCCGAAACATATCAGACATTCGGTGATGAAATCGACCGCTACACAATGGATCAGGCGGTAGCCGACGGACTGACGGTTTCTATCAAATATCATCCGAGAATTGCTAAGGTGCTCTTTGATGCCGAAAAAATCAAACAGATAGAAACATATTATAAAACATGCGCTGATGACGGTGCAACCGAGGAAGATATTGAGGCAAGCAAAAAGGCTATGAGCTCTATGGAAGTTATCCTCGGTGAGCCGTCCCGCTTGGAGCGCCTTGCTTCAGATATTCACGATCATTATGTATCCTCCTGCGCCAAAGACCCCGACAGAGTGCAGAAAGCAATGATTGTTTGCTCAAGCAGAACAATTGCTTATGAACTTCTCAAAAAATTTCAGGACAAGTATCCGGAATGGTTTGTAGAAAAGAAGGTTGCTGACGGATTTGCGGCAACCGATGAGGAGTTGAAAGAATTAACGCCGATGCCTTTTATGGCTATGGTCGCCAGTGTCGGCAGTAATGACAAAGCAGATATGTACAATTACCTCGGCGGCGTGAAAAACGATAAGCGCTCCGAGGCTTTGGATGCCGCATTTAAACAGGATAAATCAAATTTCCACATTGTCATTGTAGTCGATATGTGGATAACCGGTTTTGATGTGCCGTCGCTCACATATATGTACAATGACAAACCGCTGAAAAAGCATCTGCTGATTCAGACGATAAGCCGCGTAAACAGAAAATATCCCGGAAAAGAGTACGGAATGATCGTCGATTATATAGGTATCCGCAACAACATGCGTGAGGCAATGAAGATATACGGCGGCAACACATCGGTTGCGCCTACAACAGATGATGTCGAACAGGCTACTACAGTATTTAGGGAGGAGCTATCTGTTCTTAACAATCTGTTTTCCGGATATGATTTAAAGCCGTTTTTGAATCCCGACGGTGATCCGTTTGAGCGGTACAAGCTTCTTGCGAAAGCGGCTGAATACGTCTTTGCCTCTGCGCAGGAGTTGCAGAGCGAAAGCAACAGCGGAAAATCTGTCAAAACAGTATCGTTCAAAACATATTTTTTGAAGACGGTAAAAAGGATGCGGATGGCTTTTGATGTTTGCCAGCCGTCCGGAGAACTCGGAGACGAAGAATCCGCTCTTGCGCAATGTTATATGGCAGTCGCCGGCTTTGTTCGCAAAATGAGCGGCACAACCGAAGTAGATACAGAAACAATGAACCGCCATGTATCCAAAATGGTGGAAGAGGCTCTTCAGTATAACAAAGTTGAAAGTGTGCTTAGCGAAGGCGAACAAGAAGATATTTTCAGCCCTGAATACTTTGAAAAACTGTCCGATGTTAAATTGCCGGCATCTAAGTTGGAATTGCTTATCAAGGTACTTAGGAAGCAAATTACAGAATACCGCAAAACGAATCAGGTGGAAGCAAAGAAGTTTCAGGAAATGCTCGAAAAAACGATAGAAGAATATCACGAGCGCCGCAAGCATTTGACAGTAGAAGAAGCGGGCGAAACGCAGGAGCAGGCGTCCGAAGATATTATTAAATCTGCAACCGAACAGGCATTGAAGATATTGCGGGAGATGAATGAAAGCCGTGAAAGCTTCCGCAAAATCGGATTGACTTTTGAAGAAAAGGCATTTTATGATATCTTGATGTCATTAAGAAATCAGTATAACTTTGAGTACGGCGAAGATAAAACTGTCGGCGGTATTTCCGTAAATGATAAGTGCAAATCTTTGGCAAGAAAAATCAAAGAAATTATTGACACCAAATCTTCATTTGCCGATTGGCTTAATAATCAAATTGTACGCGACCAGCTGAAATTTGACATTAAGGTTTGCCTTATCAAAAATGGTTATCCGCCGCAGTATAGCCCCGAAGTGTTTCAAAAAGTTATGGAGCAGGTCGAAAATTTTGAGGAGAACAATTAAACGATAGGCGATTTGTTCTCATTGTAGAATGAAACGAAGGCATCTTGCAGATGAAATTGTAAATCTAATAATGAATATTGAAAAGAATGTCTTTGTGGATGGATATTATTGAAGATAACAGATTATCATCTATAAAACAATACAAGAATGAGGTGAGCCCATGAACGAGTTCGATCGTAATATACTTATTGTCAGCGAAAACATTTGTAAAAATATTGCCAGCATTACGGACGGTGATCGGGGCTTTAAATCGCAAAATATACTTAGCAATTTACGTCACTTGGTAGAAGCTGTTGATCAACGGATTTTTAGTGAAAAAGCAACGATCACGCTCAACAAATATGATGATATTGAACGTTCCGTTGCATATGTGGCTTCGCGCGGAGAATTGAAGTTTTTAAATCGGTTTCACTATTTTCTGCAGGCAGCCGTTTCACACTTTATTCCCGATGAAGATGGTGCAACTCGGTTGATGCTGAAATACTATGAGTGGTTGTTACGCATCCGTGAGTATGTAAAGAACACTTTTGGTTTAGATATTTTACAAAATCTTGAAGATTATCCGTTGGATCAGGATGAATCATTGAATGAGTATTATGAAAAAATAGCATACCAGTTGGAGCATATGAGGTATTCTGATCGCACACCTTCTGACCGATTTTATGTGCAGAAAAGCAAACCGTTTTTCTCTGGCGGAAAGATTTATTACGAAATTACAGTTATTCCTGCAGATGACTATTCAAGTAAGTTTAACAGGTTTACTGTGTTTTCAAAAAATGAAATACCGATATATTATGCGATTAAGCTGAACTTCATAGACACGGAGATAGGAATTTTAAAACGGCATATGCCTATCAGAGTGATAGATAATTATAAAGTGGCAATCCGTCCTGTTGAATTTGATGATTTTTCACGAATTCTCAATATGCCGAAGGTGAACGCGGGCACTATTGAATATAACTCTATGATGGAGTACCTTACGGTGTCCGGAATGAGCTTAACCGAATTGGTAACTATGAGTGATGAATACTACGGTGCTGTAAAAACAAAAATTCAGAATTTGAGCAAATCAAATAATTTGTTTAACTCTTTGGATAGATGCAGACAGTTGATAAAATTGAATGCAGCGGGAAGTAATATTCTTCGGTATATATTACTAAAAATGCGTCACCGCATAATGAGGTATCAAATAGCTGATCGCCCGAACAACTGGATTTCCTATCTTAGTCTGTGGAATGAATGCATCCCCTTTGACAAAATGCCATTTGATGCATCGTTGGTATATCACAATCCATCTCTGTTTGATGTTTTCTCATGTATTAGCAGTAAAGGTAGAGAACATGAAATATTGTCCCGTAAAATCCGCATTAATACAGAGCAGAATGTTAAATTATTCACCCCCATTAAGGATGTCGAGTATATAGGAAATGTACAAGAGCTTGCCAATAAATTCAACACATTATTGATTTCAAAACATGTTCCTGTGCGGAGCTTAGTGATAGAAAAAGACAATGTATATATTAAAGGGTATGAGGCAGATACCGTAACCATAATCAATGACCTTATTTCGCGAGTCGGCAACGGTTTGACCGGTTATCGAAATGCTATGGGAACATGGTTGCAGGAAACACCGACAGTGGACTGTGAAGAAAAGGAGTCCATTCTTCTTGATATGTTCAGTAAATACGATCTTGCCCTAATTTATGGAGCAGCTGGAACAGGCAAAACGACGCTGATAAAGCATTTGTCTTCCTATTTTGCGGATTCAAGCAAATTGTTTCTGGCAAACACCAATCCGGCAAAGGAAAATCTTAGACGCCAAATAAAAGTAAGCAACAGCGAATTCAGTACTATTGCAAGTTGCAGCCCATTAGTTAATGGGAATAACTATGATATCGTTTTTATCGATGAGTGCAGTACCGTGGATAATGCAGCAATGAAAGAGCTCCTGAAAAAGCTTAACTGCCGATTGCTTGTTTTAGTGGGAGATGTATATCAGATACGCTCTATAAAGTTTGGTAACTGGTTCAGCTTGGCGCGGTATTTTCTACCTTCGAATATAGTATATGAGCTGAATACCCCATACCGAAGCAAACACAGTAGCATGGTTGAGCTATGGAATAAAGTTCGGTCATTAGATGAGCGAACAGAAGAATATATTGCCATACAGCATTATGCTTCTGAATTAGACGACAGCATATTTGTACGCGAAGACTCTGATGAAATTATTTTGTGCTTGAATTACGATGGCCTTTATGGAATAAACAACATAAATCGTTTCCTTCAAAATGATAATCAAAGCCCTGCTGTATATTGGGATTCTTGGATATACAAAGTTGGAGATCCCGTGATTTTTAGCGAGAACAATCGGTTTTATCCAACGCTATATAATAACCTTAAAGGTTGGATTCGTCACATAAAAAAAGAGACTGCAGCTATACAGTTTGATATAGAAGTAGATATGGCACTTACAGAGTTTGCAGCAATGGCAGCAGGCTTTGATCTCTTGGAATGTGATGTTCCTGGGCACTCCTTAATTCGTTTTACTGTTGATCATTATATTGACGATGACGGCAGAGAGAAAAACAGCAGAGAGGTTGTTCCGTTCCAGGTGGCTTATGCTATATCCATACATAAGGCGCAAGGTTTGGAATACAACTCTGTTAAGGTTGTTGTTACGAATGAAATTGAAGAACAAATTACTCACAATATTTTTTATACGGCGATTACCCGTGCATGCAAAAACTTAAAGATTTATTGGACTCCTGAAACTCAGCATAAAGTTTTAACGGAAATGAAGCCGCTTTCCTGTAAAAGCGATGCATTTGTAATATCGAATAAATACAATATTCCTATTACAAATAGGAACGGCTAAAGAATAATATTAGTATGGGTACAGGTATGATATAACTAATGGTTTCAGGAATAGCAGAGAATATCAGTAGCTCGAAATTTGTCTGTATGACGGTAGAAGTAATTGTAAGACATAGATACTGGTTATATACGCAACCTCTGAAAATACGGGCTTAAATAAGCATAAAGATACCCACCGAATGTGGCGATTCCATACGGAATATGACCATACTAACCGGTGGGTATTTTTTAATTTTGCCTTTTATACCGAAACTGTGAGTTCTTCTAAAGTACAAGTCCAAAGTATCAAATTGATACTTTGAAACTTCGATTGATACTTTGGAATGTGCTTTCATCCACAAAAATCAATGCGCAAATCATAAATCTTCCGTCTTGAAGGTTGTGTAGCCCTCATAATAATAGCTGTGGTCGATGCACTTCATATAGACCTCTCGGCTATCTACATCATTGGTGAGTGCGTTTTTCAAAAGATGTTTAATTTCAATATCTGTTATCGGGCTGCGCTCCATGGCAAGAAGATAATCTTCTTTATCAATCTTGCTCTAATCAACGACTTTGTGAAGCTCGGTTTTGAAAATGAGGTCGAGCCAAATGCGGGCGCTGCGCCCGTTTCCTTCTCTGAAAGGGTGGGCAATATTCATTTCCACATACTTCTCGACGATTTCATCAAAAGTGGACTGCAGCATTTTATCAATGTTGGCAAGTGCCGCTTCAAGGTACATCAGCGGAGCAAAACGGAAGTTGCCTTTTGAAATATTCACAGTTCTGAGTTCTCCGGCAAAATCGAAGATTTCATCAAAGAGATACTTATGAATTGCTTTAAGGGCGGAGAATTTTCCTGCTTCCAATTGATCAAGCAATCCGCTATCAAAAAGTTCAAGCGCCTTTTTCTTGCTGATGTGTTCTTCCTCCCGGGCAAGGTCGGCAGAGTTTGTCATCCCCAATTTATTTTCAAGTGCCATAGCGCACCTCCGAATATTACTTATCCGCCGCAACGCCGGATTTCATCCAGGCGTCAACTTCGCTTATTTTGAATTTCCACAGCCTGCCGATTTTAGCGGCGGGCATTTCTCTGCGTTCAATCCAGTCAAGAACGGTATCACGGCTGACGCCCAAATATTCCATAATTTCTTTCATCGAATACCAGCGTTCAAGGTTGTTATCCATGGTAGAACCTCCGTTAACAAACTTTCTTTTTTATAACAAACACATTAGCTAATTCTGTTTCAAAAATGTTTTCAACAATTAGTCCAATCGCTTCTACATACAATTGAATGTTCTCTGGTGTATCTGGATAGACTGTAATTGTTCGTGTGCCATAATCAATGGTCTCATTTTGACTTTTATCTATTGATACAACGAACACGCCATCTGTCTTTAAAATTTCTGACACCTTTTTTATTGCAGACAGCTTATCGCTTATATGCATAAATGTCAAAGAAGAATAAATAACATCGAACTGCTTTTCTTCAAAATCAACCCTGAGAAAATCGTCACACAAGATAGTAACATTTTCAAATTGCGAAAGGTTGAATTTTGCCTTTTCTACAGTTTTGGGAGAAATGTCAACTCCAGTAAAATGATAGCAAAGAGGAGCAACTTGTATTGCCAACCTTCCTGTTCCTACTCCTATTTCCAGAACATTTTTATCGTTAGATAACCCCATTGCATCAATAAATCTCTGACCATCCCATTTATCCATATATGTTTTCAATTCATCTGCGTCATAAATAGGATCGTTGCCCTCGTCTATTAGTAAATCATAATGGGAAATAACCTCTTCTATGTTTTTGCTGTTTTCTAAGAACTCCGGATTCCAATCATATAGGTTTATTTTTTCCACCAACTCTTTCATGTTTCCAATGTGAGAAGAAGCTTTTAATCCTTCTTGATAATTGATTTTTCCACTAAGAATTAGCCCAACCATATTTTTACCCAAAGTATCAGCTAACATTGATAATGAAGTCACCGAAGCATTAAGCATATTAACTGTAGTTGCTATTCCGGAGGGGACAGGTTTTGAAAGCAATTCATCTCCCGCAATTTTGCCTGCTCTATTAAGAGATCTTTTAACAAAATATGCATTGCTCAACATGTCCAATATTTCTTCTAAAGACGAAAGGAACGCACTAGTATCAAAAACCTCTTTTTGTATAGAATCAGTAACCAATGACATATGGATATTCATGCTTTCGGATGTTTTAATAATTTGTTGACTCAAAAGCTGAATATAAGCGGCCTCTTCATCCATATCGTCGATTAACGCTTCTAGATCTATTAGCTTTCGCTCTAAATCATAGTTTTCTGCATTTATGACCAACTCATAACAGCCAATGCTTTTCTCCGCACATACCTCTGTTATGAGTTTTTTGCACAACTTATCCATATTCAATCCCAAGGTTATGGATTTTACGCAAGGCAAGTTGATAAATATCGGGGTGTTTTCTTCCCCCACATTAATAATTCTCCATTCTTTTTCATAATCCCAGCATGTGTTTTTACACAGCATGTAAGAGATGATGTTCATGATATCAACATCACAATTTATTATTTTGCCACCATCTTCAAGAGAAAAGCCACCAAGGCCTGTATCTTTAATTGAAATGGTTGGGCGGTCTTTTGTATAATTAACAGGATATATAAATCCAACAAAATCCTTAAGTTTTGAAAAATCATATTCAACACAAAATCCCGCATAAGAATTGGCATAATGTGACCACATCAATTGATTATTCCAGCCGCTTACGCTGAAACAAGAAACTGTTATTTTTGAAAGGAATTTTCGTATTTCAGGAATATATTTAGAATCACGCATTTCAATGGCTGCATTATGGAGTTTATCCAACATCTCATCCATTTTTAATATTTCTAAGATGTTTTCTTCTGATATTTCAACATCACCAAGATTAGCTACCAGTAACATAAATGCATAAAGTGATTGACCCAAAACCGATTTTCTCAAATGATCTGGCACTTTAGAACTTAATACTTTTGCATTTGATTTTATAAAATTAGACAATGAGATATTTCTTTGATGCATGATTGTTTGTTTTTGATATAAATACTGCTTTAGCTCTTTAATAGAAAGAATCAACTCTGCCATCTTACCAAAGGCTCTTTGCTGAAGCAATGTGGATACCAAGGCCTTCGTTATTTCGTCAGTACTCATCGCATCGACTAACATAGCAATACATTCAGAATATACTTTTTCGGCTGAAAAGCCAATCATCGAATCAAACGGGTCATTCATATTCAATGGTGTTTGAGCGTAAACAACCCCATGACGAATATTTTCTATATCATAAATTGTTTCTGCGTCCCTTCTGCAAGGTCTATACTGATAGAATAATCCACCTGCTTTCTTTATGTTTTCCTGCATGCTTTTTGCTTCTTTTTCAGATGACATATTTTGATTAGACATTGCATCTCCTTTGCTGATCTACAGACTGTACGATTTCCTTCATCGAATACCAGCGCTCAAGGTTGTTATCCATAGTGAAACCCTCCGTTTTCATGAAAATGCAATACTACAATATATATTATACCACATTTTTTGAGATTTCACAAGGCTTAACAGGGGTTTATTCGGGGTTTTAAAGAAAAAGTCATGAATTACACGGCAGAGAAAAGCCTTCTTTCGAAAAAATCGAGAGAAGGCTTTGAAACTATTTCTGTCCGTCTGCGTGCGGCGAGTGATAAAACGGCATTCTTGGTTTTGCGTTATGGCTATTGATGCGGGGCAGGCTTTCGAGCGGGATAGCGTAGAACCGTTCTTTGATAAAATTCCCGTTCATGCCGTCGATGATTTTTGCGGCCTGTTCCGCATAAGCGCCGGTCGCATCAAATTCCGCAAGGCGGACGATTTGAAAGCGGCGCTTTCCGGCGGCGGTATACAGAATCTCTCCGGATTTTCCGTCGCCGTAAGGCGCATAGGTGTAGGCGGCTGACTGCACAATTTTCTGCCCTTTTTCTTCTATGAATGTTATATCCGTTTGCTTTAAGAAAACGCCGTCGCAAAAGCCCATATCGCACAACACTTTGGCAAACTTTTCGATTGCTGACTTGCGTTTTTTCTCAATGCTTTTTTCGCCCGACGCGCCTTGCCGCAATGCGATTTCCGCATAGGTGCTGGGCTTAAAAATGCCGAAACAGTCAAAACACACACCGAGTGAAAGAGATAAAATCTGCTTATCCTTCGGTGAGATTTTGTCAGCGGCATCGCGGAAATACTCACGGCAAATATTCCGCCAAGCCTCATGGAACAGAGATATAGACGGATCTTCAATAAGCTCATCCGAGATAGCACCATCAAGTTCTTCCTCATCATCATCTGTTGGTACGATGCCGAGAGGATACTCGGTAGCCTTGCCGACAGCGACAAGCACGGTAACTTTTTTCTCGGCAAAGCCCGTATCTTTTACGGCAAGCGCAATACGCGCATCGGCGGAAAGCTCGGGAGCGCTGTTATAAATGCGCATAACCTTACGCAGCTCGGCATACCCGTTTTGCGTCGGCACGGTGCAGGCATTTTTGGTCGTGCGGATATAATCCAGCTGCCGCATGACCACCGCTTTTTTCACATACTGCAAAAGCGGAATGGGATCGGCGGCATCATAGTCGAGAAAAGCAAACCACAATGTTTCCAAAAAGATCTGCTTGATGTCCTCTGTATCGTCCGCAGACAGATTATAATTGGCAACAAATCGTTCGGCGCGGCTTTGCAGTACCGGCTCATAAGAACGGATAAATGCTTCAAAATATCCTTTATCACGGCTTTTGATTGCCTCAACAAAATATGCGTTCAGATCATCGAACCGCACGCCGCTTTTATCGCTTTCGGTAAAGGCAGATGTGCGTTCGATTTTTTCTTTGCAGAAATATTTGATACGCAGAATTTCATCGTTGATTTCCCAAAGCCGCAGTTTACCCGAACGGACAGAAGAAAGAATATCGTTCCATATTGCCGGCTCGTGCAGCCGCTTATCCGTAATGCCGCAAAGCAGTTTTTCGGCAGCCTTTTTGTATTCGGCGTTCATACGCGCACCCCCTTCCCAAAGAAAAATAAATTTATTTTTTGCCCAGTGCCGCTTTTGCCTCGCTGATCAGGTTCCGTAAAACCATATCCTGCTCATACTGATTTTGCGCGTAATCAAAATCGATCTGCGCCTCCTCATAATGCCGTTTGGCAAGTTCAATCGCCTTATCGCAGACCTCAATATCATATTTGGCGGACGGCAGGTTTTTATTGGTTTTGTGCTTTTCGTTGCGCAGAGAATCGTATCTCTTTTTCCAAATTGCATAGCCGAAACCGTCCTTTTTCTTTTGCTTCGGCATATTCAGTTTGTTTTTTGCAACGTATGCGCAAGGGACGCCGTACTCCGGATTGACGGTGCTGCAATACAGCTGCTTATGCGCCGTTTGCATAAAGAAAAATCGGTGACAGATTCCGCATTGCCATGAATAATGTCCGGCGGCAAGCCCCTCGAACATATCGGTAACATAGAAATTGAGCATACGGTCGAAATGAATTCGGCGGCCGAGCATAGCAGAGCCGTTTTTGTTTTCAAGGACAACCGGCGCCATCCAAACGCCAGGCTCAAGCGTAAAATTGTGCGTAATTTCAGTGGCGTTTAGTTCCTCGATCCATTCCGCCACTTCTTCTTTTCCGAAAAATTCTTTTGTAAAACCGGCAAGGAGAACTTTGTCCCGGAATCCGTTCTCGGTGAGATTTACAAAATACATCATTGCAACCTTATAGAAATTGAAGGTGTCGGCACAAAGATAAATGTAGGATTTTATGAATTCGGTAAGAACGATAATGTGGTCATGCATACCCGTGCCTTCGGGAACAAAATTGATATTCGGTATCGGCATGGAAGAAAAGCTGCGCTGCCACTCTTTGATTTTATCATCACCGAGAAGCAAATCAATATGTTCGTACTCTTCGCTGATATTAAAATACGAAAACGGTTTTATTTTCCCGATAATATCAAGTATTTTTTCTACGGTCTTCCGAATGCTTGTAAACAGCTCATCGCTGTAATTTTCCGCATTCAGTCGGTTATACAAATCATTGAGTTTATCGCCCGTCTTAAAAACGTAGAGCAACTTGTCGGCGGGGATGTTTAATATATCGTGGGTAATGATTCCGAGCGGCAGAGTTTTGCCGCCTAAAATAAAATCGTCACCTGTAAAGTCAACAGAGAACTTATAAAAATTCGCATCGCCCACAGGTTTTGTTTCAATCAGATTCATGCGCGCCACCTCGTTTCTGTAATCAGTATACCATAAAATCATTTCGCTGTCACCGGAAATTACAAAAAATTCAGAAACGAATTTTTGTGCTCACAGCATTTTATGTAATTTTTCTGTTTTCAGCCATTAGATAGATAGGAGAGCGAAAGCATCGGTTCCGCCGCCGCTGCTTTTGCTCTTACTTTTTTACAAGGAGATTTCAGTATGGCTGACGAAAAAACAAAACTCGCCGTTATCGACGGCGAAACCTTAATAGACATGAAACTTCCGCCGACAAAGTTTTGTATTGACACGCTGCTACCGCAGGGATTATGTATCCTCGGCGGCGCGTCAAAGATCGGCAAATCGTGGTGGGTGCTGGACCTGTGTGTGCGTATTGCAAAGGGCGAACCGATGTGGGAGTTGAAAACAGCCGGAGGAACAACGCTGTACCTTTGCTTGGAGGATACTCTGCGCCGTGTGCAGAACCGTCTGCTTTGCATCACCGACGAAGTGCCGCCCAATGCGTTTTTTGCTACCTCTGCCGGAACGCTGTCTGACGGTCTGTGCGAACAGATACGGTATTTTGTGAAAGAGCATCCCGACACGGTTTTTGTTGCCGTGGATACCTTTCAGATTGTGCGCAACAACAGCATCGACACCTCTTACGCAAACGACTATGAGGAAATACGGATATTAAAACAGTTAGCGGACGAGCTCGATATCTGTCTTCTGCTGGTGCATCACCTGCGCAAACAGGGCGACAGCGATCCGTTCAACAAGCTGACCGGCACCACCGGAATCGTAGGCGCAGTGGATACCGCTTTCGTGCTGGACAAGAGCCGCCGCAATGCCGACAGCGCCACCCTCTACTGCACCGGCCGTGATGTGGAGGACCGCCAGCTTGAATTGCGGTTTTCCAAAGAGGAATTTGTTTGGAAAATGCTCGGCGACAGTATGGAGAACCGGGAAATGTTGCTGCCGAAAGAGGTGGAACAGTTGGTCGAATTTATGAAAGTGCAGAAAAAATACAGCGGCAGCAACACGGAGTTTTGCGAACGGTATAACGAATACGCAGGACAGGCGGTATCGGCAAGAGTGCTGAAACGGTTGATGAATCTATGGGAATACCGCCTTGCCGATTTCGGTGTGCGCTTTCGCAGTCATCGCAGCAACGGCGCACGACTGCTGGAAATCGAATATTCCTTTTCTGCCGGTGACGAAAGTGCCGTTGGTGACGGTTAAATCGGTGTACCCCCAATCGGTTCGTCCCAAGCGTTCCTTTCGTCCCTGTCGGCGGTTTACAGGCGATTTGTGCCGCTTTCGGCGGGGAGTGGGGATAAACCGCCGATGCGAAGGAAACAAAGCGAATTCGGGGCGTTTGCTGGAGCGTCGGTTTTACCGATTTCCCGGACATCGTCCGGGGCAAGCAGAGCGTCCGGCTGTCCTCTCCGTGACGCCCATTATTTTCGGGCGGCAGCCCGAACCCACTGAATTTAGAAACGGAGAGTGATAATCATGAGTAAACAAAGACGGCGTGACACCACGCTGACGATTCGGCTGACCAAAGCCGAAAAAGAACGCATCGAACGCAACGCAAAACGCGCCGGGCGCAGCATTACCGACTATCTTGTTTTGCTGTCTCTGGAAACGCCTATCCATGTTGCGGAAGATGTGAAGCCCTTGCTGATCGAGCTCAAACGCATCGGCAACAATCTGAATCAAATTACGGCAAAGATCAATGCCGGTGTATTTCGGTCATATAACTTCGAAGATATGATCGACGGGCAGAAGAAAACCTTCGAGCAGCTGCTGGACATTGCGAGGAAAGGATAATGGCAACGGTAAGTTTTATTTCGGAATCGGGTCAAAGCATCAGCGCAATGAAAGCAGTGATAGATTACTGCTTACAGCAGAAAAAGGTGGCATATGAAGAAAGCGGGCGGCGACTTGTGAGCGGCGTAAACTGCAACGGCGAAAATGCTTTCACGGAATTTATGGCGACCAAGACTGCGCACCGCAAAAAGAACGGTATGAATTTTTATCATTATGTGCAGTCCTTTTCGCCAAATGAAAACATTTCCGCCGAGCAGGTTCATAAAATCGGCTTGGAGTTTGCAGAGAAAGCATGGCCGGGACATGAAGTTCTCGTCACTACCCATACCGACGCCGAGCATCTGCACAATCACTTTGTGATAAACTCCGTTCATTATGAAAACGGAAGGAAGCTCCGTCAAAATCCAGGCACGCTGACAAAGCTGCGCTCACTCAGCGACGGCATCTGTCAGCAGTATGGGCTGAGCGTTCTCGAACCGTATAAAAAAGACGGCGCAAACATTTCAAGCCGCGAGTACCGCGCCGCGGCAAAGGGCGACAGCTGGAAGTTCAAGCTGATGTCCGACATTGATTTCGTGATGAACCGCAGCGGCAGAAAAAATGATTTTATGCGTGAAATGCAACGGCTCGGTTATCAAATCACATGGACGGATGAGCGAAAATATATTACTTTCACTTGTCCGAACGGAATGAAGTGCAGAGATATACGCCTGCACGATGAAAAATATTTGAAAGAGGTATTGGAATATGAATTCACAATCAGAAAACAGCAAACAGCAGAATTCGGCAATGGATATGCTGAGGAAGAAAAACACACGGACACTGTCCGAGCTGGAACAGATTCCGTATCAGCCGCAGGTGTATGCGATCCCGATAGAACAGCGCAAGCGGGAGAGCAAGCTACTGGCGGACGCGGTGGAGTTTCAGCCGAAACTGTATCAGATGATCGAACGGCTGGCGACGGCGGAGGAGCTGAGCGACCACTGCACAAAGATACAGAATATCGAGGCGGAATATATGGAGAATACAGTGCGGGAAGTAGTGACCGCCAACAAAGAAACGACGGCTCAGATGCAAAGCCTCATCGAACAGGCTGGGAAGAATCAAGAGCAGTTTATTTTGAATTGCTCCGAAACTCTTTCCAAGAGTACCGAGACGCTGGACAGCGCGATAGAGAAACTGCACCGAAAAATATTGAAAATTATGATAGCCACGGCGGTATCGGCAGTGGCGCTGTCGCTGCTGGCCTGCGCGGTATTCTGGAAGCTGGCAGTATAATTGACGGCACTGCCGAAGACCCGGAGGAACGCCGAAAGCGCATTGAGGCGCAGGAAAATGCCTCCAACCTCGGTGCCGTTATCGGGCTTGCGGTCGGTATCCTCACCGCCGCAGCCGACAGCGAGGAAGATATGTCCGCAGAGGAAAACGACGTACCTACCATGAAGATGTAGGAGAAAGGAATTGCCTATGACGAAAAAAGAACACGAAAAAGAATTGCGCTGCTACCCGGCGGCGCTGACCGCCGCCGAGGTCGCGGAGATCCTGCGGGTCAGCACCAAGACCGTATACAAGCTGATAAAAGAAAAGTCCCTTCCTGCGGTGAAGGTCGGCAGAGAAAACCGCATTGCCAAATCGCAGCTCATTGACTATCTGCGGCAAAGAGAAGGCAAAAGTTCGAACCCAAAGTTCTGTTTTCTTGAGAAAACTTCCGAAAAAGTCTGGACTTGTGCGGTGAGTTGTGATATTGTTCGTGTCGGCAAAAACAAAAAAGGAGTGAACGCAAATGAATGCCGCAACCACACTTGCAGCCAGCGTACAGGCTAAAAAAGGCCGTCTCTATGCCGTGATACAGGTCAGAGAGAACGGCAAGACAAAGCCCGTATGGCGCGCACTGGGGCTGCCCGAAGGCTCAAACAAATCAAAGGTGAACAAAGCCTACCGAGAGGTGGTGCAGGCCTTTGAACAGACCTATGCCGAGCAGATCGCCCAAAACAAAAAGCCTGCCTCGGATATCCCGATCTACGATTATATGTGCGCCTATTATAAAAAGATCGAGAAAAACATTCAAAAGAGTACCGCCGAAAGCTACCGCGGAATGATAAACGGTAGAATTCGGCGGTATTTTACTGCCCGAAAGGAACTGACGGTCGGCAGCATCACCGCAAAGGACATCGAGGATTTCTACGGGTGGATGTTCGAATCAGGCGTAGTCGCCAACACCGTTATCCACTACCACACCGTCCTGCACAGTGCCTTCAAGCGGGCTTTCAAGGACGGGCTCATTGACTCCAATCCCTTTGACCGCATCGACCGCCCGAAGAAAAACAAGTTCACCGGAGAAAACTATTCCGAGGAGGAGCTGATCGCCATGCTCGGGCTTATCCGCGGGGATATTATCTATCCCGCGGTGATGCTGGCGGGCGGCTTGGGGTTGCGCCGCAGCGAGGCATTGGGCGCGCGGTGGTCACGGGTGGATTGGGAAAAGAAAACCATTCTGCTCGACACCAAAATCATTGAGTATAAGGAAAACGGCAAGGTCATCATCGAACCCGTGGAGGAAATGAAAAACAAATCCAGCCGCCGAACCCTTCCGTTGCCCGACCCGGTGTATGAAATGTTGTGCGAGGAACGGGAAAAGCAAGACCTCTACCGCCGAATGTTCAAGGGCAGCTACAACCGCAAATACGACGATTATATCTGCGTCGATCAGCTCGGCGGGCTGATACGCCCCAATCGGGTCACGCAGCGGTTCGCCGACCTTATCAGGCAATACGGTCTGCGCAAAATTCGGTTTCACGATCTGCGCCACACCTTCGCCAGCATCCTCATCAATCAGGATGTCCCGCTGCTGAATGTATCGACCTTCCTCGGACACTCCGATCTGTCCACAACGGCAAATATCTATGCCCATCTGGATAAGTCCAAAAAACAGGAAAGCGCCGATGTGATCAGCAGTATCTTTAATAAAGCAAAAGAATAATGCGCTCCACCTGGGGCGCATTTTTGCTGACGGAAAGGATGATTTTATATATGACTGAAAAAGAATTTATGAGCGGGAGCGAGCTTCGCCAGTACCTGCACATCTCCACGCGGAAAATGAAATATCTGATGGATAACAACTATATCCCGCACGAAAACACGGGACACACGACCCATAAATATCGGGTGCGGACAGAGGATGCGGTGCGGTTCAAAGCCCGCATGGATACCGAACCCGGTTTCCTCTCGGAGCTGAGCGGCATGTTCTCCAACCGCACCGAATGGCATCCGCTCCCGATGTTTGAAGCCACCCCGGAAAACTGCGAAGCCTTTCGGCTGTGGCTCGATTCACAGTGGGCAGAGCTGCCGGAGGCTCTGCCCACGCAGACGGCGGCGGAATTGGTGGGACATAATCCGCAAAGCATACACAAGCTTATAAAAGAAAATGTACTGCACGGAATTAAAATCGGTGCAGTACAGTACATACCCAAAACAGAGTTTATCTCCTATATGGCTTCGCCGAAAAAATTATCCACCCCACGCACAGAGAAATATAAAGAACTCATCAAAGCCTTTAAATATAAGCAACGCAGAGAACACGAGAACGAACAGCGTAGATGCAAAAGAAAAATGAAAAGCAGAGATTGTATTGATTAAGAAGCAATTTAATGATTTTTATCGCACACAAATCTGTCATATGCGTTTGAGACACTATTATTTAATGTTGCGTTTATATTTACAACCGAGACTTCTATAATTTGAACACCCATAAAACTCACCATACGGTCCTGACTTTTTTAATAATTTTCCGCCACATAACGGACATTCCCATTGTTCTCGTTTGAGTTCCTCGCCGTAGCGTTCTTTTAGTTCCATAGCAAATTCGGATTCTTGATTTTTGACAGTAACAAGAAAGGCTTTTTTCTTCGCTCTTGTCAATGCAACATAGAAAAGGCGGCGTTCCTCTGCATATGGGTATTGATCGCAATTATCAAGTAATAGATTTAGGATTGCTGCATCCTGTATTTTACTGGGAAAACCCATTCTTGACTTTTTGTTATTGATGATGAAAATATAATCTGCCTGTAATCCTTTGGACTTGTGTGCAGTAATAAAACTCATTTTTAAATCGATTCGCTTGCGATATTTTACTTCCACAAATCCGCTTACATTGTTGTACTGACATTCAAATAATCCGCTATCACTCAACAATTTTGCATCAAACGAGTATCTTCCGATGAAGAAAACACTACTACCTCTTGGCAAATCTTCAAGTTTTTTAGTCATAAACTCAATAGAGAATTTATCAGTGTATCCGCTGATTTCACCTAAAGCAAACCCGACAGTATCATTTTTTCCTTTGATGGACTTTTTGATTTGAACGGGATTTTGCATTATGAAATTGCCGCTAATTTCTATGAGCTTTTGAGTAAAACGATAAGTAGTTTCAATTTTACTGATTTCAGTAGAACCCCAATATTGCTCAAAATTCAAAATATATCCGATGTCACTGCCGGCAAAACGATAAATACTTTGCCAATCATCGCCCACACAAAATAGGTCATAATCATTAGATTCTCTCATTCTGCATAACAAAGAATAACGAGCCTTAGAAATGTCTTGATATTCGTCAACAATAACATATTTGTAAGGACTGACATATTTTCCTTGCTCCACATACTTTGTTGCCATATTGATCATATCATTAAAGTCAATTTCTTTATGTTCACTCAAATAGTTACAATATGCATTAAATATAGGTTCAAGAAGTGACAGAACCATATTGTTGTTTTGAGCATTGCTGTTTCCGATATTTAATTGCCGCACAGTAGCGATTGTGTATCCATTGCTTTTTATAAGATTGATAACAGTTTCAAATAACTCAATAACACCGTCAAGAATAGAATCGCCGTCAGCAGATACTTGTTCCCATAATTCTTTTGTAGTTTTAGGAGTTAGTTTTACATCTTTTGCAGAAAGCTTTTCCTTTAAATTATCAAGCAAAACACCATCGAATTTTTCATAAGCATAACACTCAATTAAGATAGTGTCATTAGTACTATGTGTTTCCCGTTTCCATTTCATAGATGCCTGATATGATTGGGTGGCTGTCATTCCATTAACACCTTTGAAATAGGAAGGAACTTCGCCATCCTTATTTATACCAAAATATTCAATGTAAATATCATATTCAGGTAAATAAAAATCCGGATTATATTGTCCGTATTCACTTGTGCGGGTATCGACTTTATAAGGATGTTCATAAATATATTGTATTCCGTTTTGCGTTAAAAAGTTTGCTATGTCCATTTCACCATAGCTTTTTACGGTTTCGTTGTTTATTGTAGTAGGTGGATTCAATCGTAAATACTCTTCATATTCTGATTGTGTTTTAAATTCAAACTCGGACTTTGAAACAACACGATTATACAATAAATATGAGCTCAATAAATTTAAATATGCATCTGATTGCATATTCAGCAGCAACTGTTCTTTAACAAACTTGCGTAGATTTAATTGTGTTATTTTAGGAACGATACCATTTACCTTAGTAATAATGTTTAACCCAAGTTTGTGAAATGTAGATGCATCTATGTTGCAACCGGTTTCTTGGTTGATTCGTTGGCTCATCTCACTTGCGGAAGCATTTGTAAAAGACAATACCAAAATATCTTCCGGTTTATATTTCCCCGATTTTAATAGAAATTTAATTTTCCCAACTACAGTAGTTGTTTTGCCCGTTCCTGCCCCAGCAATTACAAGATGGTTGTGAGCATCTTTGACAATACAAGTCATTTGTTGTTTGTCTAATTTTCGTCCCTCGACATTTCCAATCAATGCATATGCATTTTGTATTTTTGCATCAGCAACTCTATCATTGTGAACGCTTATTTGTTGTTTAAGAGAGTTGGCGTTGCGATATAATTCCGCTTGTTTCTCCAATAACATTTTATAGTGTGTTGCCTTTTTCAATTTTTGAATGTTAATTATATTCATATCTGCAATCAGAGAGGCATTGTGGTTGCTCCATTCAATTTCTTTGCCTGGATCAACAAAAGATTGAGAATCTGAAAACAATAAATTTATTTCTTGTATAGCTGTATCAACTTGCGCAATAAGATTGTCACAAGCCTCGTTTCTGACTTTTACTCGTTCTTTGTGTTTTGCAATAATTTTTTTAATAAGCCCCATAATACTAACTCCATATACAAGAGAAATGTTTATAATATCCTATTATTTTGTTATGTTAAAAAGCCGCAAAGCAATGTTGCTTTGCGGCTTGTTGTGCGGTCTAAGCCGCATTGGCGGAGAGTGAGGGATTCGAACCCTCGGTCCCGTTAGGGATTACCTGATTTC